>Ga0114930_10001515_pt1 | contig 22052 bp, 23 predicted proteins | sample AnhtaG_FD_87300 | JGI IMG/M metagenome (GOLD analysis project Ga0114930, IMG submission 87300) | Deep subsurface microbial communities from Anholt, Denmark to uncover new lineages of life (NeLLi) - Anholt_01485 metaG | ecosystem: Environmental > Aquatic > Marine > Oceanic > Sediment | place... | reverse complement strand
TAATAACAATAGCTTCACATGAACTTAAAACACCATTGAATTCTGTTGCTGCAGCTTCTCAGTTTCTTTTAAATACTTTAAAGGAACAAATTGGAGAAGATGTCTTAAAATTTGTTGAGATGATCTATAGAGGAGGACAAAGACTAAAGTTATTAATCGAAAATCTACTTGATGTGTCTAGCGTTGAAGCTGGCAAATTAAGCTTACATCTGCAAGATGAAAATATTGTTGAGATACTAGATGAATGTATTAGTGATATAAAATATTGGGCTGAACAACGAAATATTATTATCAATTTTGAATATCCAAAAGAACTTAAAGTAATAATTGACCGAATCAAAATTGAACAAGTAATTACTAATCTACTTTCAAACGCTATTAAATACACTCCTCCTAAAGGGGAGATCTATATAATTCTAAATGAGGAAGATTCTTGAATAAAGATTTCTATAAAAGATAATGGTATTGGGTTAACAAAGAAAGAAAAAGAGGGTTTGTTTAAGAAATTTGGTAAAATTGAACGATATGAAAAGGGCTTTGAAGTAGAAAGAGAAGGATCGGGTCTTGGATTATATATCTCAAAAGAAATTGTGGAACTCCATGAAGGAAAGATTTTAGTAGAATCAAAAGGACGAAATCAAGGTTCCACCTTTATTATAAGATTACCTAAATCCTAATATTCTCAAATGCTATAACCTTGATTTTGTCTTGCTTTTTTTAGAAATTATAATTTTTAAAGTATAAAATGGTTTTTATATTATAGGAATTAAATTTATAATTATTAATCCAATAAATTGTTATAAAACTCTACTATCAATTTTAACTAGACAATTATGGAGAAATTTGATTTGATTTCTAAAAAACTTAATCGCTTCATTCCAAGAGCGTTATTTGGGTTATTATCTATAACATTTGGTTTCTTAGGAGATTTAATAGCATATTTAATGTATCCAGGGTATGATTTCACAAAAAGGGCTGTAAGCTCATTGTGTAAGGGACCGGGAGGTTTGTTTTTTCAGATTGGTACTGTTTTTTCCGGGATATTTGCTTTTTTCTTTGTAATTTATCTAGGCAGCACCTTTAATAAAGAAGAAGTTAGTGAGAAGTTAATAAAAGGTGCTGTAATCTTAGGTATTATTTCATGTGTGTGTTTTATCTTTTTAGGAGCATTTTGTGGATCAAATCCTATAATTGCTCTGATACATGGTGTTTTTTCTATAGTAAGTTTGCAAGCGGGATTATTTTATATCACACTTTTCAATATTCTACTCCTTAAAGATTCCAAATATCCAAAATCACTGGCATTTTTTGGTTTTTTGGTTTCTTTCACTCTATTATTATTAATGATTCTGTTTTACTTACACCTTTTACCTACTTTGAGGTTTTTAATGATAATCTTACCCTCACTAGAATGGATAAATGCAATTGGATTGATCTTCTGGTATTTAATCATTTCTCTTTATATGATATACAAAAAAATCTAATTCTAAAAAGTAGAGATCCTCTTTGTATTTGATTTTTATGGAAATTTTTATTAAGAATAAAAGGTTGACAGAATATTATGAAAAGGATAAATGAATTCTTTGATAACCTATTCAAGGTTATACCAGGTTATATCTTTGGGCTATTAACATTTGTTGTCGGCTTTTCTGGTTTTATTTTGGCCCTTTTATTATCTCCAGAATATGTAATGTGGGAGAAATCTATAAGTTTGCTAGGACACCAAACTGGGGGAATTTTTTCAAGAATTGGGTTAATAATTTCGAATACTATTGCAATACCTTTTATAATCTATCTTGGGAGAGCTCTAAAAGATGAAAATGTGAATGAAAACGTTAGGAAGATTGCAGTGGGCGCTGGAATTTTTATTTCACTAATCGCTGCATTAACGGGGGCTGTGTCGGGTGGGGCTCTTAGTAGTTTGCATGGTTTATTCGCTCTTTTAAGTTGGATGGGGGGCATTGTAGTTTGTTTACTTTTTGGTCTTTTGATGTTAAAAAGTTCAAAATATTCAAAATCTGCAGCATATTTTAGTTTTATAATAGCTATTATTTTTGGTTCTTTTCTTATACCGTTTTTCATCACCAATTTTTGTAACGCACTTCCAGATATATGTGGCTCATTTGGGGAAAGAGTATATACTATTATGCCTGTGTATGAATGGGTCGTCATGTTTTCCATTCTATTTTATTATTTATTTAATTCGATTTATATGTTATATAAAAAGATATAATTATCATTAATATGAAAAAAAATTAGTGATTGACTCCATGGAAAATTTAAATTATGGAAAAAATATAAAAATTGACGAGAAAGATGCACTAATAATTGTTGATATGCAAAATGATTTTTTACCTGGAGGATCATTGCCTGTGGAAGAAGGAGAACTTATTATAAAAGAAATAAATATGACTGCTAAAAAATTCAAAAAAAGTGGAGGGTTTGTGGTATCAACTCAAGATTGGCACCCAAAAAATCATCTATCTTTTGCGAGTAATCATCAAGGAAGAAATCCTGGTGATGAATTTATGTCTGAAGATGGAGCAATTGGTCCGGTTTTATGGCCAGATCACTGCGTCCAGAATACAAATGGTGCTGAATTTCATAAAAATTTAAAGTTGGATTTATCAGATAAAATAATTCAAAAGGGAATGAATCCTAATGTAGATAGTTATTCCAGTTTCCAAGATAATGATAAGAAATCAGAGACAGGACTTAGAGATTATTTGGATTCTATCCATGTAAAACGGATTTTTATATGTGGATTAGCCTTAGATTACTGCTGTTATTTTACTGCAATGGATGGAATCGATTTTGGGTACCATGTCTACTTTTTAATTAATTTAACAAGGGGCATTGATATACCGGAAGGGAATATTAAAAAAACCTTGGAAAACATGAAAAGCAAGGGAATTAAATTAGTCAAGAAAGCCAATTTTATGTAATTCATAAAGATTTTTTTATATCATACTTTTAATTGTTGAGAAAAAGATAAGAAATTATGCCTTCGATGGAAAGTTGTGTTATTGTTTATGGAAAAAAAATAAGAACATCAAATAATGGAACAAAGTTAGAAATAACTAATTCAGATGCAAAGAATTTAGCGAAAATTACTGATATTAAGGGCTTATCCAAGTTAAAGAATCTTATTTAGTTAAGATTATTTCTTAATACGATTAATGCAATAGAGGGTCTTGAAACTCTTACGAATCTACAAATCTTAAAGCTGTCATCAAATAATATTAAAGTAATAAGTGGACTTGAACATCTAGTTAATCTTCAAGAATTGTGGTTAGATAGCAATCAAATTGAAGAAATACGTGGTTTTGAGAATCTTTGCAATCTTGAGTATTTAAGAATTGTCAGTAATCAGATTTCTGAGATTAAAGGATTAGATAATCTTATCAAACTAAATGTTCTTCATCTTGCTAAAAATCGAATCTCTGTAATTAAAGGGTTGGATACACTCGCAAATTTAAAAGTCTTAAATCTTGAAAGTAATAAAATATATGATATAAAAGGACTTGATTCTCTACAAAATCTAAAAAGATTATATCTTTCAGATAATAGTATAACTGAGATTAAAAATCTTGACAATCTGGTTAACTTGGAAGAATTAAATTTAGATAACAATCAAATCCCCATCATTAAAGGGCTAGGAAATTTAAAAAGATTACGTTATATAACCTTAGAGAAGAACCCTCTTCATAAACAGTATGTAAGTCGAATATATACGAGTGAAGGTTATCCGCTCTGTATAAAATTCCCTTAATCGAGAACATTAGTAATCTTTATATTATTATTTTTAATTTCTATAATAATCATGCAGAAATTTCCTTATAAGTCAGTATTAATTATCTGTAGTACAAATACCGCAAGGAGCAGGATGGCTGAGGGATATTTAAAAGATTTTTTTTCTAAAAACAACCTTGATGTAGAAGTTTTATCAGGTGGTATTTCTTCTCATGCTAGAGATGGAATGTTAATCTCTATGGATGCTAGGTTAGTTATGGAAGAAATTGGAATAAAATTATCAGAAACTACTTTATCAATTGATTTGAAAAAATATCCTGAACTAATAAAAGAAGCAGATCTAATTTTAACATTAACAGAGAAACATAAAAAAGAACTCAGTAAATTCATTGAAACAAATAATAAAGCAATATTCACAATAAAAGAATTTGGTGGGAAAAGCGGAGATATTGAAGATCCAAGTATGAAAGAAGAACTTTTTAGCAAAGTTAGAGATGAAATTATCGAATGTTTAAATGAAGGATTAAAAAAATATTCATTTTAGAACATGATTGAATACATTATCATTGCGTTAATCCAAGGAATATTCGAATGGCTTCCTATTTCTTCATCAGGTCAAGTTATGATTGTATCCACGAAATTTTTTGGCATTTCTACTGAGAACGCTTTTAGTCTTGCTATATGGTTACATTTAGGTACTACCATCGCGGTTTTGTTAAAATTTAGAGGAGATTATTATGGAATACTAAAAGCTATAATTCAGAAGGGATCTAATGTGGAGGAGAGTGATATCAAAAAAAGGAATTGGATAATTTTTGCAACAATTGGAACTGGAATAACAGCTTTACCTCTTTATTTCATATTCAAACTAATCTTTTTAGATGCTTTTACAGCTATTCAAGGAGATTTAATTACTCTTTTCATCTCAGGATTATTAATATTAACTGGCATAATTATAATTAAGACTAGAAAGATATCTGGCAACCTAAAAATAACGAATATCTCTAAAAAAAAAGTAAGAAAAGATAGTTTTTTATCAGGACTCGTTCAAGGATTCTCAATATTACCAGGTATATCTCGCTCTGGTGTTACTGTTTCAGCAATATTGGTCGAAAAATATGAACAAAATGATGCCCTCAGATTAAGTTTTTTAATGTCTGTTCCTGTCGTTATCGCCTCAATTATTGTAGATATCTTATTTGGCGAAGGTTCAATATTTGGTACTTTAGATTTAATTACTATTGTTATAACGACTTTAGTCAGTTTTTTAATAGGATATCTAACAATAGAATTATTACTACGAATAGCAAAAAAAATTAATTTTGGTTATTTTTGTGTTTTATACGGTGTAATTGCTTACCTTATTATCATTCCTTTCATAATAATCCCTTAAAGAGCTATTACATAGTCTTTTATAAATTTACTTAACGCATTTTCAATATTAGGTATACCCCTAAAACTTGGAAAATCATTCAGATCTATAATATAAATTTTATTCTTATCCAGAGAACGTACCAAATCAAATCCAAAAATCTTAAGATTTAATTCATTTGATAAGATTTTTGAGAAACGTTTGATCTCTTCAGTAATTTCAAATTTATCTCGCTCAATAGTACTCACGTCAATATTATCTGGTTTATCTCTCAAATAGATATAAATAGGATTCTCTCTTTTTATTCCAAAAACCTTATCACCAATTACATAAATTTTATATTCAAACCCATCGCACTTAATAAATTGTTGAATATAGACATTATAGTATAAGAATTTATTATATCTTTCACAGAATTTATCGACGTCATCAATTTCTTGAACGAGAAAATTAAATCTATTGTATTTATCATGTTGATAATGACTTTTAATAACAATAGGCAATTTTGGAATAGCCCATTCTTTAAATTTATTAACATCTGTTAAAGATTGGTTCCAAGAATTGGGCATAAGAAACTTTCCCAGTGCATCTTCATGTTTTTCTAATGCGGTTCTTAGCGAATAGTCAAGAGCAATTTTATTTTTGCATATTAAAACAGTATCTACATCATGGAGAGTAGGTATATTATAGAGCTTGGCAAAATGCAGCACATCAATTGAGCATTCATTTCTAACCTTGACAACTATCAAATCAGCATTCTTAAAAGACTGAGGCATATCGGAAAGGCAAAAAAAATCTTGTGTAGGATCATGAAGTTTCAAATTCAATGTTTTTACCTGTTGAAGTCTGGTAATAACTTTTTTAATTATATTATGATTTTGAATTACGGAAAATACAATTTTTTTTACCATTATAATCAAAAAAGTGGTGTATATTCTTAAATTTAATTAGTTCAAATGCGTTTTAAAAGTTTTAACTAAAACTTTGATAGTAGATGATAAATTGTTTTTTTAACGAGGAGAAAATTAAGAGAATTGGGTTCAAGATATAACCATTTAATTTAATAGAACCCCAAAGATTCAGTGTTAACCTCGACTAAATACGAAAATTCAATTCCTAATATTAAAATGATTTAAATATGATAACTTTATATAAACAATAATATGGCTGATAAAATTAACGTTGCATTAGTTGGGATAGGTGATGTTGCCAGTGCGCTTGTACAAGGTTCTGAGAATTATAAAAAAAATCCCGATAAAATTGTCGGTTTACTCCCTGAAATAACCCAATATGATATTACCGATATTAATTTTGTTGTAGGTTTTGACGTTAATTCTAATAAAGTTGGAAGAGATTTAAGTGAGGCTATTTTTACTGAACCAAATTGCAATATGAAACTTTATCAACCAGATTTTTTAGATGCTCCAGTATTAAAAGGACCTGTATTGGATGGATTAGATAGTAATATAAAAAACATCGTCCCTGTTTCTGATAGTCAAATTGCTGTTGACGTTTCAAGGGAATTGAAAAATCGGAATGTCAACGTGGTTGTAATATTACTTCCCACGGGAAGTCATAAAGCAGTAAAGTTTTATGCATTGGCTGCCCTCGAAGCAGGAGCGTGTATAATTAATGGGATGCCTTCTCCCGTTGTTAGAGACCAAGAGATTGTGAAAAAAGCGGAGTCACTTAGTCTTTCACTTATAGGTGATGATGTTAAATCTCAAGTAGGCGCAACAATAATCCATAGATCCTTAGCTAACCTTTTTCCAATGAGAGGGGCAATCTTAGATAGAACAATCCAATTAGATTGGGGTGGGTGTAGTGATTTCTGTAATTTATTAACGCCTATGGCTAATGGTGAATTAAGATACGAACAAGGAAAAAGGCAATCAAAAACAGAGGCTGTAATAGCAAACCTTCAAAATAAAGATGAAGTACAATGTCAAATCTCTGCCGTCGATTATATCCCATTTTTAAAAAATCAAAAAGAGGCATACATGAGACTTGAAGGTAGAATATTTGGTGGTGCTCCTGTACGAATAGATGTAACGATGTTCGTAGAAGATGGTAATAATTCTGCAGGGATAATCGCAGATTGTATAAGGATCAGTAAAATTGCTAAAGATAGAAATATTGGAGGAGTACTTCATTCAGCTTGCTCATTCTTTACTAAACATCCTCCAGAACAACTAGAGGATATTACTGCTAAGAAAAGACTTATTGATTTTATAGAAAATAGAATTAAGAAATAGCCTTAGTGAAGAATTCGTTTTAATCATCTTATTTTTATAAATCTAATTCTAACTTTTTACCTTAACTGGAGCTTTAAATAATTGTTGTCTTAGATTAAGTATGTTATAGATGTAATCTGAAATTAGACTTACTGCTTCTGGGATGCTTCTAAAACTTGGAAAATCATTAATATCAACTATAAATGGTACTCCTTCTTTAGTTAAAACATAGTCTATCCCAAAAATATCCATACCTAGTTTTCTGCCTAATCGTAATACTCTTCTTTTTAGTTGTTTCTCGATAGGTGCCCTAATATGTATAAGGTCTAGTGGAGATAAGTCAGTTCTATCTTGTAATCGATTATAAGAAGTTATAGAAACAGCCCATCGATCAATTACATAAATTTTGTATACTACATCAAATTCACCTATGTATTCTTGAAAAAACAAGTTAATATTCTTATATTCCGAAGTTAACTTCTTAAATTGGTCCAAATTTTGAGCAATTCCAAGAATTCTATCATTTTTAGGAAGAGAAGGAATATTATGTGTATCTAATTTAACAATAAGATTCTTTCCATTATTACATGCTTGATATGCTTCATAAAAAGAATGGTAAATTTGGGGAATATTTAGCTTCTTACATTTTTGATTGATGAAGTCAAAAGTGTTAGTTCTACTTTCACAAATTTTAACTGAATTCAAACTGTTTAATAAAGGGATATTCGGAGCAAATTGGTTTATAGCATTATAAATTGTTTGATTTGAATCTTCTGATAATAATTTTAAAATGATTAATGAAATAGGATATTTCTTTATCTTCTTCCTAAAATATTTAACACTAAAATTATCAGAACCGGTTTTAAAAAGGTTTATAACAGAGAAGTTATAGTTTTTACTACAGAATTTCTTGATCTCTTGAAAAATCTCAAGATCACGATTACAAATAGCGCCAATATAAATCCTATTGAACTTATTTGACATAGTAAAAACCCTATTATTTTGATATTCTATGAATAAATTATGGTATTTAAATATATTGATCGTTCAAGGTACTAACAAATAATTATATTCATTATATGAATTGGATTTAAATTACTATCTTATTTATAAATTATTAAAGAACAGACCATTTTCTAAAGAAAAGCTTTAAGGTAAATTTATTGAAAAAAATTGGAATAATTATTGATAAATACCATTTAAAGTATAAAGTATCTGAATTCTTGAAATATTTAAATAGTAAAGCAGATGTAAAAATATATACTGAAGAAACTTTTCTCTTAGATAGTTCTAAAATAGAGTTTGACGAAAATCTATTTTTTGTTAAGGGGAAAGGAGATTTGATATTAGCTTTTATAAAATTAATAGAAGAAGTGTCTAATATCCCAGTTATAAATTCTTATAGAGGAACCTGGTTAGCAATTAATAGGTTTTTAAATAGTGTGGTTTTGAGAGGGGCCAGTATTCCAATACCGGATTTCTCTTTGAATCCTAAAGGAAGTATTCCCCCATTCAAGGATTATATTATAAAAAATATTATTGATCAGAACAATTATAAATTTAAACCAATAGTCCATAAAGAGAATGGAAGATTAGAAGTAGCTGATGAGAGAGCCTTGAATGAAGTTGATAAAGTTGATCCAAAATATAATTATCTTTATTATCAAAAATTTATTAAAAGTAAATGGGAATACAAAATTTATGGAATTGGAGAAGAAGTTTATTTTTATAAACAAATACCTATTTTAGTCAACCCTAATAAAACGGAATCAAGAAGGGAAATTGATAAAGATCCTGAATTAGAAGAATACTGTTATAAAGCGATGGAAGTAATGGATCTAAAACTAGCATCACTAGATTTTTTAAAATTGAAAGACCAATTCTTTTTAACAGACATTAACTGCACCCCAAATTTTAATTACATTAAAGGTGGGCATAATATAGTTGCAGATTTTTTATTAAAACAAGCAAAAATATAATAATTGTAAAGAAAATGAAGATTGGAGTTTTATCAAAAAGAACAACAATGTTTACAGACAAATTAAAAAGAAATTTAGAGAATAAAGGATTTGTAGTTATAATTTATACTCTAGAAAATCTAATCATAAATGAAAATCTTTTAAATAATGATTTTTACATTTTAAAGTCAAAAAACCTTTTTTTTCTTTATGCAGGTTATTATTTGGAAGCCAATAATATTCCTGTTATTCCAAAGCCCCATGTTTCTTTTATACAAAAAAATCGAATACAATCGAATTTCTTAATGAAAAAAATAGGCATATTGACTCCAGAGATCTATTTAGGCACAGTAGATACATTAAAAAATGAATTAAGTGAATATCCTTATATTTTAAAACCAATTATGGGTTCAGGGAGTAAGGGAGTTCAGATAATTAGATCAAATGAAGATCTAAAAATAAGCAATAATAGAATATTATACTTAGAAAGATATATTAAAGGTGTTCATTATAATGCTTATTTCATAGGTGATAGTATCTGTACTTTGATTAAACCCCCACTATCCAATGAGCATGTTGATATGAAAAAAATTGATACACCTAATGATGTTGAAAATCTAATTAAAAAATGGAAGTCTTATTTCAATGGAGATGTTCTATTTGGACATTTAGATATAGTTAGAGAAGAACCTAGCAATAAGTTATATGTTGTGGACCCCGGAAGCTTCCCAGAATTCACGAATTGGAAGTGCAAAGCCTCGCCTGTAGAAGCTATATGCAATCTGATAATAAATAAGTTTAAGAGCATACAGAAAAATCAAAAAACAAATAATAATTAATTTTTTATTATTATAATACTAAAATGAGTACACAAAAACAACTGGAAAAGTACAAGATTTATGGAGAAAAACAGAAGGTTAGATTATATAAAATAAAACACTTTATATTTGATTTTGGAGGTGTTTTAATTGAAAAAACATTTGTATTAAAAAATTTACTTGATATGGTTGAAGCAGATTTAAATATTACCATTCCTCGATTTGAAAATTCCTATATTAGAAAAATTAAGCGCAGTTTAAGTTCTGGGAGAATTTCGTCAAAAGAATTCTTAGAGAAAGTATTTGATAAATTTTATTATCCATTTCAAAAAACTGATGGAGCTTTACCACCTAAAAAAGTAAATGCAGAGTACTATGTGGAATTATGGTTTGATTTATACTCACAAGTAACTCATATCTCCTCAGAGATGGCAGAAATAATTGAAAGGTTACATCAAGCAGGATATACAGTTAGTTTAATGTCAAATACTCACGATATTCATGCTAAATCAAATATGTTAAAAGGCTTTTATGATATTTTTGATAACGTTTTCCTATCAAATGAAATTGGATTAATTAAACCTGATATGGAAAAATATAAATATGTCATGAAAAAATTAGATACCTCGCCAAAAAAATGTGTCTTTATTGATGATAAAATCAAAAATTTAGTTCCAGCTAGAGAATTAGGAATTATAGTTATTAGGTTTGTGTTATTTGAAAGATTCAAGGAAACTTTAAATGAATTAGGAATAGGAGATATTAGTAAAGATCTTCGATATGAGATAAGGCAAAAATATAAAAAATATCAAAAGATGAAAAAAGATTACAAAAGGGCTAAAAAAGAATATAAGAAAGCAAAGAAAGAGTACTTACAAAAGAAAGGAATATCTCTAAAAAGAAGATTAAAATTTCAACGGAAAAGAGCTCAATATCGTAAAATAAAATCTAAGTTTAAGAAGGAACGGGATATGAAAAAAGACGAACTCGTAACTAAAATTAAGGTTACATAGAGATTTTTATTAGTCTAACTTTCTTCCTTATTATCTTCTTCTTTGTTAAAATCTTCAACCTTTTGCATTACTGATTCAGATGGAGTTGTAGGTAAAGGTATCTTTTCATAAATCTCAATAAATTTAATGTCGTCAATTTCTTCAGCCATGTGGGTTTGTAGGTCCATTGCAAGCCCAAATTTAACATATGTTAAGTTTTGAAATAGAAACATCTTCGGAATACTAATCTCAAGAGTTTTACTCTTGGGAATATAGCTAATTTGAAAATCAGAAACATTCTCAGATGGAATTCCTTTGTTAATCATAAAATATTCTATTTTTTTATTGAAATCTTCGATTTTATCTACAATTTCTAAATTATAATCTATACTCTGTCCTGCTAAAGGATGGTTATAATCTACAATAACTCTTCCTTGCATAACATTTGTTACAGTTCCTCTCTGCATTTGTCCTTGAGACTGTTTAACAAATTCTTTACCAAGTTCAGGATTTTTTCCCTCATTTAATCTTCTAAATTTTGCTATGCCTATTCTTTCTATTTTTTGAGGATCCCTTTTACCATATGCTTTAGTAGGAGGAATTCTTACTGATTTTTTCTCAAAAAAATTCAATTCTTTAATAGTTTCAGTAAGTCCTTCGTTTAAGAATCCTGGTTTACCCATAATTACAAATTCAGGATTGTACATCCCTTGCTTGGCTTTATTTTCATCATATATCCCTGCCTTTTTAGCATCTTCTTCGGAAGAAACCCTAAAAATAGTACCTTTTTGAGTGCGTCCAGTTATTTTAATTAAAACGAAATCTCCTTCTTCAACTTTTTTTCCTTGTAATTTTGTTTTCCTTTCTTCTAGTTTTTTAAGTTCCTCTAGTGCTTTTTCTTTTTCTTTTTTCTCTATAGCGTCTTCCTGTATTAGTTCGGCTGAATCATCTTTAGTAGATTCATTTAATAAACTTTTAGCGTTTTCAACTATTTTTTCAGCAGTTGCTTTCCCAATACCCTTAAGAGTAGTTAATTCTTCGATATTTGCATTTGCAAGTTTTTCAACAGAATCTATTCCAGCTTCTTTTAGCGTATCTTCTTTCTTACCTACACCTTTTACGTCACTTAAATTAAAACTCATAATAAACCCATAATATTAAATTCAAAAAGATTAAGAATAAAGAGTTGGATTCCTAAATATTTGATTACTTTTAGATTTTTCTAATTTTAAAGTTCTATTATGATACTGGTTCGTACAGAATTCCTAAAGAATTTGCATAATTTTTTACTTCTAGTATTTCTTGAGAAGTAGGCCTTCTATTTATTTCAGAAAATTGATAAGCCTTGTACTGTGGACGGAATTGACTCATTATATTCACGACAGCTTTAGGAAGTTCTCTAGCTACATAGTCTAATATTGGTTTTGAACAACATTCTATGTGTTCTGGCATAACAAGATGGCGAATTATCATTTCACCGCTTCCTTCATCATGAATTCTTTTATGATTACGAGAAACAAAATCAAAATAATTATCTATGCCAGAATATTTTTTAGCGCATTTATTATTTCCATACTTCCAGTCTGGCAGCCAAAAATCCATTAAATTTATAATTAAAGATAATGCTTTGTTAGATAAATAGAAATTTGAATTCCATAATTGAGTGATATTGGACGTTTGATGATTTAAGCTTCCTATTATTGTGTGGATATTTGGAGTTGGATCTCCTCCAACATAATTAATGTTGATTGCTCCTTTATCAACTAATTTATCTGCTATGGTAGCTAATTTTTTAACATTTACTCTTTGGGCAATATCATCAAGATCTCTTTCTCCCTTCCATGATTGAGAAATATCATAATTTTGACAGAATACACAGCCAAAATTGCAGCCCTGGAAGAAAATGGTACCGCTAGGGATTAAAGGGGCTTCTTCGCCCATGTGGAGGAATGCTGAAGAAACATATGTATCCTTAGTTATTAAACAATAACCCTTTTGTCCATCAATCCTATTGACTTCACATTGGCGCTCACAGAAAATACAACTTTCAAGATATTTATTCGCAATGGTTTCTGCTAAATGTATATAAGAATTAGAGGAAGTCTTACGATATTTAATTTCTTCAATGTCTTTTCTTAATAATTCATTGAATTCCAGAGATTTTTCTTTTAAGAGTACTTCAAGATTCTCTAAAGAATCGCTTGAATTATAATCACAATCAATAGTTTTAGCAATCAAATATCTTGCTAATTGTGTTCCCTCAATAATTCCTCTGTATCTTGAAAAGCGTCTAAGTATTTCTTTATTTTGCCACACAGATTGTGAATCGGGTCTAAGGACTCTAAAAACCATAATATAAGAAGAACTAATTAATTAACTATACTTCAAAAGATAACCATTCAATAATATTAGTCAAGAATTTTAAATTGTCGCCGGCATCAAGTCCGAAATCACCATCTTCAGTAAGCCAATCAGAGGATCCTATAGTTACGCATCTACCTTCATAAAACTTAGAAACTGCACATACAGGTACAGGCCCAAGTGCTCCTATCTCATCATCAACATAATATTTAAATTCTGATTTTTCAGAAGTTATAATTATGTCATCCACATCTTCTTCTGAAATTGTAAAGAATGTACAGTTGGGTAATACTACCTCTGTAATTCCCTCTGTAATAGGGTGATTGAATAACTCAGTTACTAATAAATTTCTTTTCTTCACCAAAAAGTTGGATGGAGCTTCTTGAATAATACCATTCCAAAACCTTCGGACTCCTGTTATCTTATATAGGACTCTAATTGATCCCTGTTTCATAGATATATCATGATCTCCTCCATCACCACTCGTTAAGAAAAGACCCCCACCCTCTCCTATGAATTTTTTAACAGCTTTTAATTCATCTTGTGTAAATTTATCATCCTTTCCTTTTTGAGTATGTTGAATATTTCCTATAAACAATATGTCAAAATCTTCAAGCATATCAAAATCTATAGGCCCTTCATTTTTATCAATATAATCTATTTCATATGCATCTTCTGTTAAAGAAAATTCAGGAAATTCTTCTATTTTTTCCTTGTGGGATAAATCTACTAAAATTTTATAGCTCAATTTAATGTCACCTCAAGTCTCAATTTCGTTTCTGCTTATACTAGTTTAAGTCGTTTATTCTTAGATCCTACACGAGGTTTTACTTAAAGTAAATACCTTTTATAAACGTATGTAATAATTATAACTTTGTTTATTATAATACTAATTTTTAATTTTCTCTTTTAAATTTTATTAAAAAAGAATTAGGGAACATAAAATTTAAATAAAAGGAGAGTAACTTGGTATAGATTTGCTATTTTAAAATAGGTTTATATGTGGATAAATTCGCGCTCAGCTGGACCTTCTTTTTTGATAACCGCAATATCTATACCGTTACCAGAAGCCATATCTCGAATAATACTGCTGGTAACTGCCTTTTTAATGATTTCCTTACCCTCTTCTACAGTTAAATTATCTTTATACTTTGCTTCCAAAACACCATAAGAAAAATTTTGACCACTACCTACGGCACAGAATTTCTCTGTTAATATAGAGCCATAAGCCCCTATTTGTAGGAGGGTTGGTCCTTCCTCTTCTGTAACTCCACCTAATATAAGTCCGACTTCAAAAGGATACATTTTATTAGCATACAATATATTTGCTAATAATTTTCCAGCAGATTTTATTATTATGGGTTTACCCTCATGTGCTAGTTGATAAAGAGTAGTTTCTGCGCGTAAAACATCCACAAGATATTGGGCGTCTGCGACTCCCCCAGCAATGGTAAGAAATAAATGATCCTGAATCTTATGAAGCTTTTCAGCGGTTTTGCTCGCCACAAAATAACCCATTGATGCTCTCTTATCGGTTCCTAATATAACGGCATCCTTACTTATTAACCCTACGGTAGTTGTGCCGGTTCTAAGAGTCTGAGCTTTCTTTATTTCAGAATTTAGTACTTTAATTCCTGCACTACGTAGGAATTTTGAAGTGGTTGGTTTCAATAATTCTTCTTTTCTCATAATTTCATTAAAGGACTTATAATTTAATAAATTTCTTCTAATTTAATATAAATTATAGTCGATCATATCAGGCAATAAAAGGGGATTTTTTAATTTGTTTGAAATTGTATAATATCAGATTCAAGAATTTCTCTTAAAGTTAAAATCAATACGCTAAAAACAATACTTTTAAAACAATTTTAAATAATAATTTTTAAATGGTTGAATTAATTGGATTAATTTTTACATTTTACGCTGTATTTGCATGGGCAATAGCCTCACTTGTTTATAAAACAGGATTAGAGAAAACAGAACCTAAAGCAAATTTATTTTTTAGACTATGTTGCGTTTCATTTGGAACATTTATTTTCTCCCTAATTTTTGGAAATTATTATTTTTTTAATAATTTAAATAATTCAGAATTGATTTCTTATTTAATAGCGTGCCTTATATCAGGATTGAGTGTTACAGTTGGAGATCTATTTTATTATATGTCTTTAAAGAAAATGGATGCTTCTCGGGCTTACCCTCTTGTCCAACTCTCACTTATTTTTATATTTCCATTTAGTGTATTCTTATTTGGTGAAGAATTAAAAATTTCAATTTTAATGGGTGGCTTTTTATTTCTATTCAGTGTTTTTATACTAAGTTCTAAGGATAAAACCGAAAAAATCGAGTTTAATGGGAATTTAAAAGATAAAAACTCTGAAGATGTCATTATTGGAGTTTTGTTCGCAGTTGGAGCTGCATTTTTATGGGCTGTGGCGATTCTTTCATTTAATCAAGCAAGAATTATTTCTGGTGATGTATTTGTTACTAATTTTTTAAGGGTGGTTATGGCTGTTATAATATTTTTACCTTTAGGGATATTCCAACCAATATATTATTCAGGTTTTAAAAAAGAAAATCGAAAGAATTTAAAATATTTTATATATATTGGAATTGCAGGTATTCTCTCCCTGGGATTTGCCGATACATTATTTTATAAAGCAGCAGCTATTAATGGTTTAATCTTAACATCGACTTTTACAATAAACACACCAATGGTTCAACAAATCTTTTCAATTATATTTTTAAAAGAGAAATTTCGTAAGCGATTTTTCATTGCTGTATGTTTGATAATTTTAGGAAATTATATTATCCTATTCTTTTAATTAAGCGATTTTTCCCTTTAGAGCGAAACTATAGTTATACGATATATCAACCATTAAGAATATAAATAGTAATAAATAAAAAGGAAATAAATCATTTAATAATGGAAATAAGGAATCTTTTAAATTTTTAAATAAAAATCTTATGATAGATTTAATACATAAGGATAAAATTCGAGCGGACAACTATATTTCGGTTGTGATAATAGTATCTTTATTATATTTTGTTTTGTTTTTTAGATTAGAAGCGTTGATGTTGGTATTAGTTTATCCTCTTGTAGCCTTATTTTTTTATGGAATTATAAAAATTATTAACGGTAGTAATAAAAGAAATCGTGGAAATGATAGAAATCTAAATAGAATTTTATTTGGTGTTCTTTCAATAATATTTGCAGTGCTAATCCTAATGTATATTTTAAGGCAACCTAATGTCACGGTTCAAACAATAATTAATTTAACGGCCTTCCCTTTGATGATTGTGGGTATTGCTGGTATTGTTAAAGGATCTGTCATAAAAATTTATTCAATAAAGTATTGTATTGTTAATATTATAATAGGTATCATGACTATAGTAGTCTGTATACTAGCATTTCTCTCTCCTGTCATTATTCCCCAAGATTTTATTTTAATTCACACTATATCACTCTCGATTACACTCTTAGTCAATATTTTAGGGAGAGCTGCTTTATATTTAAGCGAGTTTGGATTATCACTATTATATATTAGGAATTTTATACTCTTCTTTTATATAATCTCAGATTATTTTATATTTGTTAACCATGAAGGAAATATTATTCTAGATAAAATAAAATAATTTAGAAATTTGTTCTAAAATTTCATTACAATATTTCATTTTTAACATTCTTAACGATAATACAATTGTTTCCATCATGAAACAAAATAAAGATCTGAATTTTTTAATAGTTAAGGAAATTTATGCATGATTCTTAGTTAAGATCATTATAATTCACATTATTCAAATTTATAAATGAAAAATAATAAAAATTATATCAAACCATTCTACTTAATTTACTGTATCATAATAAAAAAGTCTCAATAAACATAAAACTGATTCATTATGACCGATATTCATTTTAATAAAGAGAAAGGTTCTCAGTTAACATTATTTACTCCTGGACCTGTTCATGTTCCAGAAAGAGTTCTAAAGGAATTATCAAAACCAAATGATACTCACAGATCAAAACCTTACTCAGAAATGCATCAAATTGCCACTGAGGGTCTTCAAAGATTATTATATACTAAAAACGAATGTTTGATATCTACATCAAGTGCTACAGGTGTTATGGAAGCTTGTGTCAGAAATTTAATTAATGATGACGAGAAAGCATTATTTTTGTCAATTGGAGCCTTTGGTGATAGATGGTATGATATTGGAATATCAAATGGTAAAAATGCCATAAAAGAAGGTGTTGAATGGGGGCATGCTATTACTGGTGAATTTGCTAAAGAAGTAATGGATAGAGATAACTATTCAGTAGTTCTTATTCAAGCAAATGAAACTTCTACAGGAGTATATAATCCTGTTGATAAAGTGGTACCCATTTTAAAAGATTATGGTGCATTGGTGTGTGTAGATGCTACTTCTTCAATGGCAGGTGTCAAAGTTGAGGTTGATAAACTAGGAATCGATGTTTGTTTAGCTTCAGTTCAGAAATGTTTTGCCTTACCTCCAGGGCTTGCTGTATGTTCTGTATCAGATGCCGCGTTCGAAAAAGCAGAAACGGTGAAAGATAGAGGATTTTATTTCGATTTTATCGGATTGAAAAAAAGTAATGCTAAGCATCAAACTCCAACCACTCCACCTATACCACAAATAAGAGGATTAACTGCTCAATTAGATTATATATTAAATGAAGAAGGTTTAGAGAAAAGATTTGAAAGACATGAGCAACTTGGAAGACGAACACGTGAGTGGGTTCACGAGATGAATCTTAAAATGTTTCCTGAGAAGGGATATGAATCAAATACTGTCTCAACTATAAGCAATTCATTAAATCTTGATATCCCAAAAATGATTTCAATGCTTTTAGAAAAAGGTTATCGAATCGTTAATGGATATGGAAACCTTGTAAACAAAACGTTCCGAATTGGCCATATGGGAGAAATTAATCTTAACGACCTTGAAAAAATGTTAAAAGTCCTTACAGAAATCATAAAGGAGTTAAAATAATTCTTTAAGGCTTTCATCAAATTATCATATTTTTTTATTAACTTTTTAAATGAAAAAAAAGATTAATGAAATATCTAAAACTCTTTAAAACTCGATAAATTAGAAAAACTATTAAATTTACTTAAATTAAATCCATGTGATATAGATGAAAGTATTAATTAGCGACAAGCTTCAAGATGAAGGTATCAAAATATTTGAAGATAATGGATTTGAGGTTATAAAAAAATTTTCTATAACTCATGATGAACTAAAAGAGGAAATAGAAAAATATGATGGGATTGTAATTCGTTCAAGAACAAAGTTAACCGCTGACGTGTTAGAAAATGCAAGAAATTTAAAAGCAATTGGTAGAGCAGGAGTTGGCTTAGACAATGTAGATAGACAAAAAGCAGCTGAAATGAATATAGAAGTTTTAACTACTCCCGAAGCTCCAGCTGTATCAGTAGCAGAGTTAGCTTTAGGCTTAATGTTATCATTAGCAAGGAAAATTTCTCATGCTGATCGTACAACTCACCAAGGACAATGGAATAAAAGTCAATATTTAGGTTATACATTAAAAGGAAAAAAACTGGGATTAATTGGATTTGGAAATATAGCAAAACACTTAGCAAAAATCACACTTGCTATGGGAATGAGTGTTGGAGTTTACTCCCGGTTTAGTAAAGGTCAAGTAGCTATAGATGAAGCTAAAGAAATTGGTTGTTCTATTTATAATTCAATTGAGGATTTGGTGAAAGATGCTCAAATAATATCATTACATCTTCCTGCTACACCTCAAACTGAAAATATAATCAATGAAGACCTAATTAAACTTATGAGAAAAGATGCCGTAATTATCAATACTGCCAGAGGTAAATTAATTGACAATAAGGCTTTAATAAAAGCATTAGAGAACAAGAACATTTCGGGTGCAGCTCTTGATGTTTATCGTGAAGAACCTCTTAAGGATCCAGAATTGATAAAATGTGAAGAAAATCTAATACTTACACCTCATATCGGGAGCCAAAGTATTGAAAATCAAATTGCTGCTGCTACTATGATTGCAGAAAAAATGTCAGAATTTCTTAAGAAATATCAATAATTAGTTTTCTTAATATTCTTTTAAATCATGTATAACTAACCCTGAGAGAACTTTTGGGTCAAACCATGTAGATTTAGGTGGCATTACACCTCCTTTATCCGCAATCGACTCTAAATCTCTAATATCTACCGGATATAAATTAAAAAATAGATCATTTCCTTTTTCAGTTATGTATTTTTCCATTTCTTTAGGATCCCGTATACCTCCTACAAAGAAGATATTTTCATCGGCACGAGGATCACTAATACCAAGGATAGGTTCTAATACTTTTTCTTGAAGAATAGCAACATCTAAAGATTCTCGTTTGGATTTAAATTTTTTATTTTTAATTGTTAGTTTATACCATTTACCCATTAGACACATCGCAATCTCGTTTTTCTCTACTGGATTAAAAGCCTTTTCTATTAATTCTATGTTAAATATCTCTTCTAAATTCTTTAAGAAATCAGTTTTTGATATTGGAAGTTTTCTAACAACCCGATTATATGGCAATATGCGAATTTGATCATCAGAAGCTACATATGCTAATAAGTATTGCCATGGTTCTTCAGATTTTTCGTCTTTATTAGATTTTTTCAACTGAATTTTACGATATTCAGTAGCACTCGCCGCCCTGTGATGTCCATCAGCAATGTATATTTTTTCTTTTTTAAATAAGTCTTTTAATTTGTTGATAACAGTAGAATTAGTTTCTTGCCACAATATATGCTTATAGCCATATTTTTTAAAATTGAATTTAGGGCTCTTTTCTTTAATTTGCTCAATCATCTGATTTATCTTATTATTTGCTTTAAAAACCGTCCAAACTAAACCCGCTGCAACATTAGTTGTAACAATATGATTTGTTCTGTCTTTAAGTGGTTTTTCTCGGGTATGCTCATGTTTCACAATATTGCCATCCCCATAGTCTTTAAGAGCAATTCCAATTATTAATCCTTGATGACTAAAATGAGCAGATTCTTGCCGATATACAAATATACTTGGAGTTTTTTCTTGTTCGATTATTTTTCTCTCTTTAAAATCGTTATATGCTTTAGCAGCATTTTCATAAATCTCAGTTCCTTCCCCATTAGGTAAAATAAGATGTATCAATGAATTAAGAATCTTCTTTAATTCTTGTTCCTCTTCCTTGCTAATTATATCATAAGGATTAGTGCAAAATTCTGCTGGATTAATAGGAACAAAAGGGTTAAGTGGAGATACAAGTACCATAATATTAAATAGAAGTCGTAAGCTTTTATATTAATTTCGATTGTTAGAAATACAGATTTCTATATTTGATATCCTTCTAATTTTAATAATTGTTTTTTTAGATTTGTTTCCCAAGTTTTATCTGATTTTCCCATAAAACCTCCGATTTCTCCGTTTTTTCTTAGAACACGATGACAAGGAATAATTAATGGTATTGGGTTTGATTTACAGACATTTCCTATAGCTCTATAGGCTTTCGAACCAATTTCATCACCAATTTTTGAATATGTCGTTGTTTCACCAGGTTTTAGGTTAATGAGATTATTAACAACATCTTGAGAAAAACTTGTTGGAAATTTATCTTGTATATCCAATTCGATGCCTATCTCACTTATCCTATCAAATAAATTGATTTTTCCTCCTGATAAGTGATTGTTGATTAAATCTATTAAATTTTGAATATTGTTTCTTGAAATTGTATGAGTATCTTCTTTTAATACAAGGTTTTTTCGTCCAATAAAGTCGGTAGCATCAATTTTATTTTTGAAAAAATGAATTTCTTTTAACTTGATTTTCTTTTGTTCCTCTAAATCTTTAAAAATTATAAGTATAATAATGTTTAAATGAGTTGGCTTAAAACTAATTGTAAAAATTTTTATCACATCTTAGAATTTACTACTAGGAAGGATGAACTATCTTTTAATTTCGAAAATTATATAAAACTAATCTCTTTTAATGGTTATAAATCCGATGGGTTAAAGTTGGGATAAATGTAGGATTTAAAATAAATTATTTATATTTTTTCCTTAGGGATATCACTGTTATTATACTGATTGCGCTAATTAAAAACAATAAATTATAACCAGGAATTATTGGTTCCTCTTTTTTCGTTACTTTTTGTACAACCACTCCACTATGCCCAATATTTTCGGCAAGATCTTTAGCCCAAAACTCAATTGTTATGCTACCATATGGAGCAAAATCCCATGCTGATTGATTTATCATTCCTGATAACTGAGAAATTGTATAATTAGTTATATCACCATCTATAGTATACCACATTGATTCCAAATTTGGCTCTACAATTAATATATTATAATCAGGTGCCTTATCTCCAAATTTATCATCAGGAGATGGACTATTTATAGAAACTATTGGATCATAGATATCTGGACCATATTTCACCAAAATCATATCATCATCTATCTCTCCGAAACTTTCTGTGGCTCCTGCAAGATAGATATTATCGATCGAATCTAATGCCACTTCGGCACAAGAATCC
>Ga0114930_10001514_pt1 | contig 22076 bp, 23 predicted proteins | sample AnhtaG_FD_87300 | JGI IMG/M metagenome (GOLD analysis project Ga0114930, IMG submission 87300) | Deep subsurface microbial communities from Anholt, Denmark to uncover new lineages of life (NeLLi) - Anholt_01485 metaG | ecosystem: Environmental > Aquatic > Marine > Oceanic > Sediment | place... | reverse complement strand
CGAACTTCTTAATCATCTTCTTTACTCAGACTGTTTATTAAGGGTAGATTGAAGGGGCGAAGCCCCCGGTCTTCTAGGTATGGAATAATAACACTGCTCTGGAAACTGGCTCGCTCTCTTTTTTAAGTACCACCAATATAAAGGAATACCAAACAAAAAGGGCAAGGCACAAAAAGACACCCTCCACCACAACGGCCGTAATAAAGTATAACTCCATATTTGCAAAAAGAGAAATAGCTCAAAAGCCAAGCACGATAATACGAGCATAAATACCCAGAATTCCGTACCCCTTACGTTGAAGTAAGAAGTAAACTCGCTACTCTGCTTAAATTTTCTAGCTGCTTTCAAAAGGTCAAGCTCTTCATCGAAGAATGTTTTAGAAATGCCTATTGCGGCATGGGAAAACTCGCAATGCCAACCACGAGCAATAGCCACGTAAATAGCAACAAAAATGCCAAGGACAAAAAGGAATCCCAATACACTGAATTGTAGTGATATGCTTGATATGCTATTTGAGGAAGTTAAGGAAGGGTAAAAGGCAAAACCAAGGCTACCCACCATTAAAACTAAGTAAGCCCCCACCCAAACATCCCTATTGCGGTCTGATTGAGTAAGTCGCTCATTAACTACTTTATAGTGCTCTAAAAGAAAATCTTTCATATTTATATCTTTATATCACCGTTTATCAAGGGGCGATTGAAGGGGCGAAGCCCCTTCAAAAGTAATTCCTTCCCCCTCTCTTTCAAAGGAGAGGGGGATAAAGGGGGTGAGGTTAATAAACAATCTCTTAATCATTCTTCTCTCCACAGACCAGACCGGAGATAGGCGGATATGAAGCCATCCAGTTCCCCGTCTAATACCACTTCGGCATTGCTGGTTTGATAATCAGTTCGGTGGTCCTTGACCATCTTATAGGGATGGAGGACATAACTTCTAATCTGGTTACCCCAGCCGGCAGCTATACGCTTACCCTTAAGCCTAGCTCGCTCTTCACTTCTCTTGGCCAGCTCTAACTTCAGCAGGCGCGCCTGAAGTATTCTGAGGGCAATGTCTTTGTTCTGGTGCTGAGAACGCTCACTCTGACAGGTTACTACCAGCCCCGTAGGCAGGTGAGTGAGTCTTACCGCACTACTTGTCTTCTGCATATGCTGTCCCCCTGGCCCACTAGACCGGAACACATCAACCTTCAAATCATCCGGCTCTATTTTCACATCAACATTAGCCTCGGCTTCGGGCATAACCTCTATCAGGGCGAAGGAGGTGTGTCGGGCATGGTCAGAATCAAAGGGAGAGAGACGAACTAACCGGTGGACACCGTGCTCTGATTTTAAGTAGCCGCAGGCGTAATCGCCTTTTACCTCAAGAATAGCACTTTTTATACCGGCCTCTTCTCCCGGGGAAATATCCAATATCTCAGCTTGATAACCACGGCGCTCGGCCCAGCGGAGGTACATTCTTAGTAGCATCTGCGCCCAGTCCTGAGATTCGGTGCCCCCGGCTCCGGCGTGAATGGCCAGAATAGCATTCCTGGCATCATACTCGTTGCCAAAAGCCATCTCCAGTTCTAGCTCTTCAAGGCGGGAGGATACCTTCTCTATCTCAGCCTCAATCTCAGCCTTAAGTGAAGCATCCTCTTCGGCCAGAGGGATTAATTCAGCTATTTCAGCTATCTTTTCCTCCAGCCCCCGCCACTTCTCAACCACCTTCGCCTGCTCAGCTAACTGGCGCATAACATTCTGCGCCTTAACCTGGTCTGACCAGAAATCGGGCTGGGCTGACTGTTTCTCTAGCCTGGCAATTTCCTTTTCTCTGGCGGCGATGTCAAAGATGCACCAACGCCATAGATACTCTGGATTGCAATTCCTTTAACTTGTCTCTTGACTCCTGCATCTATCTCACCGAAACTATTCTATTCAAAAAGCCTTTCCTGATAGCTAGCCTCAGGTGTTACCATATCCCTTTCCGTCTTTAGATTTCCTCCTGCCGCCAGGTGGGCAAACCGGGTAGGCTCAGGTAGACGATAACCCCGGCAGCATTCCAGCACCCAATGAATAGCAGCTTGCAGGTCAACCTTATGCCCGATGGAAACATAAACCGGCTTTACCCCAGATTTGGTTCGTAGAGCTACCCCTATAGTCTCACCCCCGTCCACCACCTCAGCATAGCTACCAGTATCAAAACCTGGCTCCTTATGCTGCCCGCATAGCAATGATTTGGCGCAACCAATGGTTGGTGTATTTAAGAGAAGTCCTAGGTGCGAGGCAAGCCCCAATCGCCGGGGGTGGGCAATTCCCTGGCCATCAACCAGAATAAGGTCGGGGGTAACGGCAAGTTTTTCACAGGCAGCCAGCGTTAGTGGGGACTCTCTAAAAGATAGAAGACCAGGTACATAAGGAAAGCCAGGTCTCCCTTGAGCCACCTGTGTTTCAACCACCCTTAGTTCAGGATACTCTAGCACAACTACCGCTCCAGTAGCCACTTCTTGGGCATTTCCGGCTGATATATCCACACCAGCGATAAAGCGGGGGGTGGTGACCTGGCTGCTTCTAGATACCTGCCGGGCTAGCCTCCGCTGTATATCGAGAGCCTCGGTGGTACTGACCTGCCAACTATGAAGCGTCTCTACTTTCATACCTTGATTATAGCCACAATATGCTTTGCCGGCAACTATTATGTAACTTGATTGTTGGCCACCCATTGACAGCCACGCAGTTATAGGGCATAATAGACTAAAAAGAGAGCTAGATAAAATGGTAAAGATTAGATTGCGACGGACGGGAGCTAAGAAAAAGCCGAGTTACCGAGTGGTAGTAGCTGATTCTCGAGCCCCGCGTGACGGGGCATTCATTAACATTATTGGCCACTATAATCCTCTAACCGACCCGGAAACTATAGTTATCGACGAAGAAAAAGCGCTGACTTGGCTAAGACAAGGGGCTCAGCCAACGGCGACCACTGCTAGGCTACTATCAAAGGTAGGAATTATGGAGAAGTTCAAGAAAATCAAGGAGAAAACATGAAAGAACTAGTAGAGTACATCGCCAAATCAATCGTCAATTTACCTGATGAGGTGGTAGTTACCGAGGAAACTGATGAGCAAGGCATAACACTCAAATTACAGGTTGCCGATGAGGATAAGGGGAGAGTTATTGGTAGGCAAGGTCGAGTAGCTGGAGCTATGCGCACCTTGCTCAGAGTGAAAGCAGCTAAGGCCGGCACCAGATCTAATCTGGAGATTATATAAAATAACCATAGTAAGCGGTTGTTTGCTAGGGGTGGAGCATATTGAGAACCACTTAGGTATTTTTAGCCTGAATCAAAAGGCGGGTTATTAAGCTTGTCAGGTTAAACTTTGGGTTTTCTTCTTCTGGTTTGCTCTACGACTTGAAGGCGGGCCAGCGCCCGGTGTAGTGATGCCTCAACTTTAGCCACATCCACCTCAGGGGTGGGGTGCTTTAACCGTTCTTCGGCTCGGCGTTTGGCTTCTTCTGCCCGCTGAACATTGATTTCCTCAGCTCTCTCGGCAGCATCAGCCAGGATTATTACCCGGTCGGGACGCACCTCGAGGAAACCCCCGGAAATAGCTAGGGAGAACTCTTCCCCACCCGTCCTTATTCGCAGCTCCCCCGGCTGTAACGTAGTCATTAATGGGGCGTGGTGGGGCAAAATTCCCAGTTGACCTTCAACACCTGGAGCCACCACTACATCAACCTCGTCGGAATAAACCACCCCCTCTGCGGTAACAATATCAAGTTTTATAGTGGGCATTCTATACCTCTACTCCCAGTCTCTTAGCTTCCTCTACCGCCTCATCTATAGTCCCCACCATATAAAAGGCTTGCTCTGGTAGAGCATCATGCTTACCTTCCAGAATCTCCTTAAAGCCGCGCACCGTCTCCTTTATAGGCACATACTTACCCTTCCGACCAGTAAAGACCTCGGTAACAAACATCGGTTGCGATAGGAACCTCTGTATTCTTCGAGCACGGGCTACAGTAAGCTTATCTTCCTCGCTAAGCTCCTCAATGCCTAGTATGGCAATTATATCCTGAAGGTCTTTGTAACGCTGCAAGACCCGCTGGACTTCACGGGCTACCTGATAGTGCTCTTCACCAATAATATTGGGGTCAAGGATACGGGAGGTTGAGGCTAGTGGGTCAACTGCTGGGTACAAACCCTGCTCAGAAATAGACCTCTCTAGGGCAACAACCCCGTCAAGATGCCCAAAGGTAGTGGCTACTCCGGGGTCAGTATAATCATCAGCCGGAACGTAGATAGCCTGGAAGGAGGTAATTGAACCTCGCTTGGTCGAGGTAATTCGCTCCTCAAGGTCACCGACTTCAGTTGCTAGAGTAGGCTGGTAGCCCACTGCTGAAGGCATACGACCAAGTAAAGCTGATACTTCCATACCAGCTAGGGTGTAGCGGTAGATATTATCAATAAACAGCAAAACATCCTGCCCCTCAGTGTCACGGAAGTACTCCGCCATCGTCAATCCGGTAAGTCCCACCCGTAGGCGAACCCCGGGGGGTTCATTCATTTGGCCGAAGACCATTACCGTCTTATCAATCACACCCGAAGCCTTCATTTCATTCCATAGGTCATTGCCCTCACGAGACCTTTCACCAATACCGGCAAAAACAGAAAAACCACCGTGCTCAGTAGCAATATTACGGATAAGCTCCATAATAATGACTGTCTTGCCCACCCCGGCACCACCATAGGCACCTACCTTGCCGCCTTTGGTAAATGGGGTAATCAGGTCAATGACTTTAAGGCCGGTCTCCAGCATCTCGGTAGTTGTCACCTGCTCCTCAAGTGAGGGCGGGGGACGGTGGATTGGCCAGTATTCCTTGGCTTTAACCGGACCGAGATTATCTATGGGCTCGCCCAGAACGTTAAACAAGCGTCCTAGAGTGGCTTTGCCCACTGGTACGGAAAGGACTGCCCCGGTATCTATTGCTTCAGTCCCACGCTCTAGGCCGTCAGTGGTTGATAGTGCTAGGCAGCGAACCCAGTTATTACCGATGTGTTCCTGTACCTCAAGCACCAGCTTGCTGCCCGAGGTACTAATCTCAATTGCATTGAATAGTGCCGGCAGTTCATCGGGAGGAAACTCTATATCAACTACCGTCCCCATCACCTGGGTTACTTTACCTTTAGCCATAATGACCTCCTCCAGTTAAGCCAGAGCTTCAGCTCCGCCAGTAATCTCAAGAAGCTCTTTAGTAATTGACTCCTGGCGGGCTTTATTATACATCAGGGTTAGCTCCCCAATAAGCTCGGTGGCATTGTCCGTAGCGTTTCGCATCGCTACCATTCTAGCTGATTGCTCACTGGCAATGGACTCCAGAATTGCATGGTATACTTGCATCTCAACGAAGCGTGGTAAAAGCCCGCTTAATACTAGGTCTGGGCTTGGTTCATATATATAGTCTACATTCTGTATGCTAGGTATAGCTGCCGGCTCAATAGGTAGTATCTGCTGCAAGATTGGTCTCTGCACCATGGTGGAAACAAATTGAGCATAGGCTAGGTAGACCAAATCTATGAGTCCATTGGTGTAGTCATCAATAATTATACGTGATATGGGCAGCGTATCCAGCAGGCTGGGCTGGTCACCAAGTCGGGTAAACTCAGCCCGAATATCACGACCATATCGTCTCATAAAATCCAATCCCTTACGACCAACGACAATAAGGGTAACTGGCACGCTTTGCTCCAGTATAAAGCCGGCTGCTTTCCGGTTGATGTTAGTGTTAAGTCCGCCACATAGACCACGGTCAGGGGTAATATGCACTATAGCGATTTTCTTTACCGGTCGGCGCTGAAGTAGGGGGTGCAGCACCTCACCCGCTTGGGGTAGAGCTGCCAGGTCAGCCAGTACCTGGCTAATCTTTTCCGAGTAGGGTCGCCCGGCTAGACCTCGCTGCTGCGTCCGCCTCATCTTGGAGGTAGCAATCATCTCCATAGCCCGGGTAATCTTAACGATGCCCTGGACACCGCGTATGCGGCGACGAATTAACCGAATATTAGCCATTTTCTTCTCTATTCACTATCAACCTCATCCCCTTAGTCCCCCTCTCCTTGAAAGGAGAGGGGGAAACGGGTTTTTTGAAGGGGCGAAGCCCCTTCAATCTATCCCAAATAATGGCCCTGTTTGAGCTCTGCTATAGCTGCCTTCAGAGCCTCTTCCGTCTTAGGACTAATCTCCTTTTCCTTAGCAATATTTTTACCGATTTCCGGGTGATTGGCTTCCATAAACCGGTGGAAATTAGTCTCAAAGGCAACAACCTTATGTAGGGGTATATCGTCAATGTAGCCATTAATAGCTGCGTAAAGAATCATAACCTGCTTTTCCAGTGGCATAGGGGCAGACTGGGGTTGCTTTAGGATTTCAGTAGTTCGCTGCCCGCGGTCGAGCCTAGCCCTAGTCGCCTTATCCAGCTCAGTAGTACCAAATTGGGCAAAGGCAGCTAGCTCACGGTATTGAGCCAACTCCAGCCTGAGCTTACCAGCTACCTGCTTCATTGCCTTGGTTTGGGCAGCACTGCCAACCCGAGATACTGATAAACCTATGTTTAGCGCTGGCCTGATGCCGGCATTAAATAAGTCGGTTTCCAGATAAATCTGGCCATCAGTAATTGAGATAACATTAGTTGGAATATAGGCGGATATATCACCAGCCTGGGTTTCAATAATAGGTAGTGCCGTAAGCGAACCGCCACCATATTCTGGTGCATATTTAGCGGCTCTCTCCAGTAAGCGGCTGTGTAGGTAAAAAACATCACCGGGATAGGCCTCCCGTCCTGGAGGACGGCGCAGTAGCAGTGAAAGCTGCCGATAAGCCCAGCCGTGCTTGGAAAGGTCATCATAGATAACCAGTGCATCCTTGCCATGTTCCATAAACTCCTCGCCCATAGAGCAGCCCGCATAGGGAGCCAGATATTGCAGGGCGACCGAATCAGAGGCGTTGGCAACAACGACAATGGTATGTTCCATAGCTCCGTGAGCCTCTAAAGTGGCAACCACTTGTGCCACCTTGGATGTCTTTTGACCAATGGCAACGTAGATACAGATTAAATCGCCACCTTTTTGATTAATAATGGTGTCTAGGACAATAACTGTTTTCCCAGTTGACCGGTCTCCGATGATAAGCTCTCTCTGCCCTCGACCTAGGGGAATCAGACTGTCTATTGCCTTAATCCCGGTCTGCACCGGGGTATCTACTGGCTTACGTAGGGTAACATTGGGGGCAACTCGCTCCACAGGTCGAGTCCCATCGCTTTTGATTGGCCCCTTGCCATCAAGAGGTTGACCTAGGGAATCAATCACCCTGCCGATAAGGGCTTCACCTACTGGCACTTCAGCAATTCGACCGGTGCACCGCACTTCATCCCCTTCTTTAATCTTGGTGTAGTCACCAAGGATAATAGCCGCCACATTATCTTCCTCCAGGTTCATGGCAATTCCCATAACCTCATTGGGGAACTCCAGTAGCTCATTATACTTAGCGGCGGCTAGCCCATGAATCCGGGCAATGCCATCACCCACCTCAATTACGGTGCCAACATCCACCAGGGTCATGGCGACACCAAATTGTTCAATCTGCTGTTTGATGACCGAAACGATATCTTGTCCTCTGCGTGCCATCTTGTTTACCTCCCAGCTCTGACTAGCTCTTTCTTTAAAGCCTCTAATTTGCTACGGGTGCTGCCGTCCAGTAACTTGCCGCTAATCCTGGCGATAATCCCGCCGATTAATCTAGGCTCTACTTTAGTCTTTAGTGTCACCTTCTTGCCGACGATAGCACTGAGGTGCTCGGCTAACCTTCGCTTGTCTTTCTCATCAAGGGCAGTGGCAGTAACAACCTCGGCTGTTTCTATGCCTCGGTAGCTGTCCAGCAGTCGCTGGTAGTCATCGGCAATATCGCCTATACTACGTAACCTGCCTCTGGAGGCTAACAAGTAAACTAGATTTAGTGCCAGAGGATTTATGCCGTTTAGCTGTTCGGATAGTAGTCTAGCTTTATCATCGAATTGAATTTTCGGGCTTTCTAGAAAGGCGATAAGTGTGGCGTCCTTGACCAAACCGACTATCCTTTGCAAGTCGGACTGCCATCTATCCAATTCTTTTGTCTCCAGTGCAATCTCAAACACTGCCTGGGCATAACGCCGAGTATAAACTTTTCTCGCCATTATCTCCCCCTGAACTAAAACGAAGCTAACCCTTTTTCAGAGTGGTACTTTCTTCCAACACCTTATCAATAAGCTGACGGTGTGTTTGCTTATCTAAGGATTTCTCGATGACCTTCTCAGCTGCCATTATTGTTAGGTCAGCAAACTCCTTGCGTAGCTCGTCGATAGCCCCGTCCCGCTCTCGCTGAATCTCCACCCGCGCCCGAGCAATAAGGGTTTCGGTATCTTGCTTAGCTTCTTGCTGGGCTTTTTGCCTCACCTCTTCTCCGGTGTGCATTGCCCGGGTTATTATTTCCATTCCCTCTTTGCTAGCGGCTTCTAGCTGCTTTTTAACCTCTTCCTCAGCACGTTCGGCTTGCTGCTTGATAAGTTCCGTTTGCTCCATGCTTTCTTTAACCTTTCGGGAGCGCTCATCAAGCATTCTCATGATTGGCTTATAGGCAACCAGATACAGGAGACCCAGCAGGATAGCAAAATTTATAATTTGGGCCAGCAGTGTTGGTAAGTTGATTCCCAGTCCTTCCACAGTAACCCCTCCCTGTCTGTAGAGATTAAGCTACAAAAATAAGGACAACTGCCACTACCAGAGCATAAATGGCTATTGCCTCAGCAAAAGCGATAGCCAGTATCATATTGGTCATGATGGGGCCTCTGGCTTCGGGATTGCGACCTAATGCATTCATAGCTCCCAGCCCCAAAATTCCGATACCAATTCCTGGTCCTATAGCTCCCAAGCCCATGCACAACCCTGCCGCCATCAGTTTTACCACTTCTGGGTCCATTCTCTACCTCCTTTTTCAAACCAATATAGTAGGTGCGTATATTAAGCTGCTTCTGCCTCATGAGCACTAGCAGCAATGGTAGCAAATACCAAGGTCAACCCACCAAAAATAAGGGCCTGGACAAGACCAACGAGCAACTCAAGCCCATAAAAAGGTAAAGCCAATACCCAGGGAATAAGAAATATGGCTAATAAGAGCAGCATCTCGCCCGCCGTCATATTGCCAAAAAGACGGAAGGTAAAGCTAATAATTCGCACCAGTTCACTTAAGGCTTCTAGGAAACCAACAAAAATGTCAATGATTCCCATGAACAGTCCGCTAATCCCAGCCCGGAGGCGGCCTCTAAATAGCTGACCTACGCTTCGGAAAAACTGACTTACATTAACAAATTTCCTCAGGTAACGAAGACCGCCAAGTGATCTTATGCCCCAGTACTCAACAAAGATGAAAGATATAAGGGCCAGAGCCAGCGGTAGATTAATATCAGTGTTGGCACCCTTAAGTAAATGTACTGCCTCACCCTCGGTGTTGGTAACAAATATTGAACCGAACCCGGGGAGTAGACTCAACCAGGCATTGGTTATCACAAAGAGAAAGATAGTCGCCACTACGGGAAAGAAGCGGCGCCCATTCTTCTCGCCGGCAACCTCCTGGCAAAAGTTAAGCAGCCAGCCAAGGGCGGCTTCCAGCATACTCTGCAGTCTAGTTGGAATGAGCTTTAGCCGATGGGTAACTGCGTAGCAAATCCCGACTAAGACGATAATACTTAGCCAAGCAGTAATGATACTGTTGGTTATGGGGAAACCAAGTAGGTGGAAGACAACCTCAGCCGGAAGCTTAAGGGCTGGTTGGGGAACACTGAGCCAGCTAGGTAGCCCCAAGTCGCCAAAGAGGCTATTGCCCAGAGCACCACTAATTAGGCTAACTAGAAAGAGTACAAGGAAAACGAGCAGAACCCCGACCACAACAGGGAATGAAAAACCTAAACAGCCCCGTTTAGGCATCAGCCATTCTCCTTGTCGCCTTTGTTGCTCATGAAGGGTAGAAGCATCCGATAAACACCATAAAAAGCGATAGCTAGTCCCAGAAATAGACCCACTATTACCCAAGTAGGCTCAGAATTAAACTTATTATCCAGCCACAGACCAGCAAGCACACCCAATAGTATAGAGCCGCCAACAAAAAACCCCACCCCCACCAGCCTCAGCGCCGCTGCCCACCTGCTCATACTAACCTCAACATTCTTAACCATTAGCAGCATATCAAATCCGCTGCCTGAGGTCAAGCTCACTTTGGTCATTAAAAAGCCCCAGAACTTAAATTAGCCCCAGGGCTTTTCGTTAATCAATATTAGATAGGTAACCCTTTTTACTATGATGCCTCTAGTTCTTAATGTACCATCCTCACTTGTGGCTAGAAAGTCGGGGGAAAGTCTCCGCCACAGTCTTTCCAGAAATTGGCATACTTATGACTTATGCTTATCAAAGTCTTCTAAATCAAGGGTATTAATGAAATCATAGAAAGCCGACATTCTCTTCAATTCTTCGTCGCTAGGCTTCTTACTCTTGCCGGCATCACCCCCCCCTTCCATCTCCTGTGGAATAGGTTTACCTGTCTCCTGGTCGAGTAAGATACCGGCTTTATCTAAGACTACCTCTTCAACATAAATTGGTGCTTCTACCCTTACCGCCAGTGCCAGGGCATCGCTAGGCCGAGAGTCAACCTCAATCACCCCTCCATCTACATTAAGAATAATCTTGGCGTAAAAGGTATCGTTCTTGAGGTCATTGACGACGATAGAGTTGACAGTTGCCCCTAAGTTATCGATGACCAAGGATAACAAGTCATGAGTTAATGGCCTCGGCACGTTGACATCCTGCAATTTTACTGCTATGGCATCTGCCTCTGCAGGACCTATCCAAATTGGGAGATACCGCTCCGCCATTTTTTCTTTCAGGATCACCACCCGTTGATAATTCATCAAACTAACCCTAATACTGTCAATAGTCATCTCTATCATGACCACACCTCCTCTAATTCTCAGCCAGCATTCTTAATTCTACTCCCACATTGCCAGCACTGTCAACCGAAAATGGGCAGATGGTAGGTAAGTCACCCTAATGCGGCAAGTTACCCGTAACTTAGCTAAATCGCCTTATTATGGTATAATGAGACTGTGGATATAGCTTTATATCTGGACAATTCTTTATCAAAGGTAAAACATAAGGAGGTATAGCCATGCGCCAAGAGCCAAAGGCCATCGTTTGGTTCAATGAGATTACCAAGAAAGATATACCTTTGGTTGGGGGCAAGGGGGCAAATCTGGGTGAAATGACCAAGGCTAATATACCAGTGCCCCCTGGCTTCATTGTAACTGCCGCTGCTTATTTTGATTTCCTACAAGAGGCAAAACTCACCAATAGAATTCGCAGCCTATTAGAACCACTGGACCCTGACGACAGTAAGAAACTCCAACAGGTTGCCACTGAAATCAAGCAAGTGATTATGGATGCTACTATGCCATCAGATATAGTCAGGGAGATTAAGGAAGCTTATTCCAAAATGGGCGGGGGTTCGGTTGCCGTTCGCTCCTCAGCTACTGCTGAAGACCTGCCTGAAGCCTCCTTTGCTGGTCAGCAACGCACCTTCCTTAATGTACAGGGTGAGGAGGGAGTACTGGCTGCGGTCCAAGGGTGCTGGGCATCCCTCTTTGAACCACGAGCTATCTTCTACCGCCAGCAACAGGGTTTTGATCACTTTAACGTTGGTCTGGCTGTCCCGGTTCAGAAAATGGTGGAGTCTGAGGCTTCCGGGGTTATGTTTACCATAGAGCCGGTAACCAGTGACAACAGCAAGGTTGTTATTGAGGCTGTCTTTGGGCTTGGTGAGGCTATTGTCGGGGGGGAGGTGACCCCTGACCTGTATATAATAGATAAAGAGGAACTAAAGATTAGTACCAAGAAAATAGGTAAGCAAGCCTGGAAACTGGTCAGGAATCCAGCCGCTAGTGAAAAAGAGGCTAATATTCAAGTGCCACTTGCCCCACTGGAACAAATTCAGCAGAAGTTAGCTGATGACGACATATTTAAGCTAGTCAAGCTAGGGAAACAGTTGGAAGACCACTATCAATTTCCCCAGGATATTGAATGGGCAAAGGAAGGTGATGAGTTATTTATTGTGCAAACCCGTCCGGTGACAACTATCAAGGAAGGAGCTGAGGCTGAATCTGAAATTAGCGCCCCGGTGCTCCTTGCCGGAGACACAGCCAGTCCCGGTATAGCCTCGGGACCAGTCAGAATTATACATGAAGCCTCTGAAATAGACCGGGTAGAAGACGGTGATATTCTGGTGGCTGAAATGACTAACCCTGACTTTGTCCCAGCAATGAAGCGAGCAGTGGCCATTGTGACCGAGCGCGGTGGGAGAACTGCCCACGCTGCTATTATCAGTCGAGAGCTGGGTATTCCCTGCGTTGTCGGCGCCGATGGGGCAATGACTACCCTAACTGACAGACAGGTAATCACTGTAGATGGCTCACGGGGCAAAATCTACGATGGTAAATTGACTAGAAGACTTAAAACGGCACCTGTTACCAGCTTCCTCAGAGAAGCGATTAAGACAAAGACCAAGGTTTATGTAAATCTGGCCCAGCCCGAGCTAGCCGAAATAGTGGCCGCTAGAAATGTAGACGGTATTGGTCTGCTGCGGGCCGAGTTCATAGTTGCCCAGATTGGAGAACACCCTCGCTATATGATTAAGCAGAATAGAGGTCATGAGTTTGTCGATAAGCTGTATCAAGGTATTAATACCTTTGCCAAGGCGTTTGACCCACGTCCGGTAGTCTATCGAACCACTGATTTCAAGACCAATGAGTATCGGGACCTTAAGGGTGGACAGGATTACGAAGAGGTTGAAGAGAATCCTATGATTGGTTATCGGGGGGCATCTCGATATGTTGCTGAGCCCGATATATTTGATCTAGAAATAGAAGCGATAAAAAGAGTGAGAGAGGACCATAAGAACCTGTGGGTTATGATTCCCTTTGTTCGTACGGTTGATGGAATGGACAGAATCAAAAAGCAACTAGAATTTAGGGGGTTACATAGCTCCGATGACTTTAAGTTGTGGATGATGGTTGAAGTGCCGTCCAATATTTTCCTTATAGAAAAATTCATTGCGGTTGGCCTTGATGGCATATCCATTGGCACTAATGACCTGACCCAACTTATCCTTGGAATTGACCGGGATAGCTCAAGGTTAGAATATCTATTTGATGAGCGAAACGAAGCAGTGCTCATTGCTTTAGAACGGGCAATTAAGGTAGCCAAGTCTAAGGGAGTGACCTCCTCTATTTGTGGGCAGGCACCATCAGTATATCCTGAACTTACGGAAAAATTGGTGGAGTGGGGGATTACCTCAGTCTCAGTAACTCCGGACATGATTGGTACCACTAGAGAGATAATTGCCAAGGCTGAAGCGAGATTGAATATTAAATGATTAGTCGGCTTAATATTCGCCAGCTAACTGAAGAGAAAGAAGAGAGTCTTTCTCCCTATGCGGTGAAAAGTAAATCGTCGCGGGGCAGGCTTAAATATGAAGAGCCATGCCCAATACGAACTGCCTTCCAGCGCGACCGAGACCGCATTATCCATGCCAAGACTTTCCGCCGCCTTAAGCATAAGACGCAGGTTTTTATCGCTCCCTTGGGTGACCACTTTGTCACTCGGCTTACCCACACCCTTGAGGTTGCCCAAATAGCCCGAACTATAGCTCGGGCGCTAAACCTTAATGAAGACCTCACGGAGGCAATTGCCTTAGGTCATGACCTGGGACATACCCCTTTCGGACATGTAGGTGAGGAGGTTTTAAACGAGCTCTATTACCATGGCTTTAGACACAATGAGCAAAGCCTTAGAGTTATTGACCGGCTGGAGAATGATGGGCTGGGGCTCAATCTTACCTGGGAGGTGAGAGACGGCATACTAAATCACTCTAAGACAAGAGTGGATATCCTGGGACAAGACTGGGGGGAGGTACATACCCTTGAGGGTGAAGTGGTTAAGATTGCCGATGTCATCGCCTACATTAACCATGATATTGGGGATGCGATAAGGGCGGGTATCATCACCGAGAACGACTTGCCACTCTCATCGGCTGTGGTATTAGGTCACTCTCATTCGCGACGAATCAATACTATGGTTTGTGATATTATTGATTACTCTTGGACAGCCAGGGGTGATGGAACTCTGACGCGCCCGACTATAGGTATGAGCTCTCGGATTCTGGAGGCAACCAACACCTTGCGTGATTTTCTTTTTGACCGGGTATATAACCAGCACTCTGCCGAGGAGGAGGCTGAGAGAGCAAGGGAGGTGATTCGCTCACTATACGAATACTTCAATAAGCATGAAGATAAGCTGCCACCGGAGTATTCTGTTTATAGTGATGAGATAGAGCGGAGGGTGGTTGACTATATCGCCGGTATGACCGATCAATATGCACTGAGGTTGGCTGAAGAACTCTCCTTAATCGGGGGTAAGACTAAGTAAAGGTTTTTATGAAGGGTAGTTTGAAGGGGCGAAGCCTCTTCAATAGCTCCTTCTCTCCTTTGAAGGAAGGGGGGATACAGGGGTGAGGCAGTAAATAATTATGGGCGTTATTGACGAGGTAAAACAGAGGATAGATATTGTGGAGGTTATCGGCGAATATGTCCCGTTAACTAAAGCCGGACGAACCTTCAGAGCGCTTTGTCCGTTCCACAGTGAAAAGCACCCCTCCTTCTATGTTTATCCGGAGCGGCAGAACTGGCACTGCTTTGGTGCCTGTAATACCGGTGGCGATGTTTTCTCCTTTATTATGAAAAAACAAGGTGTTGACTTCGGGGAGGCGCTACGGCTTCTGGCGGGAAGGGCCGGAATTTCCGTTCCATCGAGGCTGGAACCAGAAGCGGGGAAAGATGAAAGGGAAAGGTTATATCAAGCTAATGCGGCGGCTGCCCAATATTTCCACAATTTATTGCTCAACTCACCAGATGGGGGTAAGGTGCGAGATTATCTAGCCAACAGAGGTCTTTCTTCCGAATCCGTCACTGAGTTTCAGTTAGGCTTTAGCCCCAATAGTTGGGAGGCGCTAAAGCAGTATCTAGTGGAGAAAGGTTATACTGAAAGTGAGCTGGTGACCGCTGGGCTCCTAATTGAGGGGGAGGTTGGGGGAACGCATGACCGCTTTCGCAATAAGTTGATGTTCCCTATATTTGATATAAGAGGACGAGTTACCGGCTTTGGTGCTCGGGTACTCGATGATTCACTGCCCAAATACCTCAACTCTCCACAGACGCCAGTATTTGATAAGAGCGGTACCTTATATGGCATAAACCTGGCTACAGTTGCTATTAGACAGCAAGGCCGGGCAGTGGTTGTTGAGGGCTACATGGATGTTATCACTGCCCACCAGAGTGGTTTTAGCAACGTAGTCGCCTCTATGGGAACCTCGCTCACCGAGAAGCAAGTCAGCACCCTCAAGAGGTTAACCAAGAACATGGTGCTCGCCCTGGATGCTGATGCTGCTGGAGAGGAGGCTACTCTACGAGCTGTAGGCTATGAAAATATTCTTAGTGCTGAGGTGAGGGTTCTCACCCTGCCTATTGGCAAAGACCCTGATGATGTCATTAAGGAAAGTACTCAATCCTGGAACAGCCTAATGGAACAGTCTCTACCCTTAGTTGACTACACCTTCAATATGGTTACCTCTGGACTTGACCTGACTACCGCCAAGGATAAGTCTTTAGCCGCAGATAAGCTTCTGCCCATCATCGCTGAGATAAAGGACATGGTACGCCAAGCTCACTACTTGCAGAAGCTGGCTCGCCTGGTCAAAGTCAGTGAGCGTAGCCTGGAGGCTGCTCTGGGCAGAACTAGAGCTAGCCAGGGCAGGGGTAAGGCTAGAAAGCCATCGCCAGAAGCACTACCTCACCGTCTGCATCCACTCTTGTCCAGCCCCGTTGAGGAAGAGTGCCTGGCGTGGCTACTGCAGTACCCTGAGCTTAAAACTCGCTGTCAAGGTCTTTCTCCCGAATATTTTGAGAGTAGTGAGAACTGCGAAATCTTTCTTGCCTGGCAAAAGATTAATGACCTAATATCACTTAAGGAGAAGCTGGATGTGGCAGTTCATGAGCATCTTGATTCCCTCTTAAACAAGAGCTTGCCCCCTACTAACCAAACCAAGCGGGAAGATGTTATTGCTGCCTGTATCGACCGACTGCGCGAAGAATATCTCCGAGGCGAGGCGGCAAAAAGAGCGGAGGTCTTAGCCTCGGAGGCGGAATCAGGGGGCACGGCGGCTGAGCTGGCCAAATCTCAGGAGCTGGGAGTAGACGTCAGCACCCAACTGGGAGAAGTCTTTACTCAAAGAAGTCAGAGGAGATGAGGAATGGGGTCAAAAGATAATGAGAACTTTCGAGATGATAGTGATGAGGAACTGTTACCGGATGAAGAGCTAGACGACGAGTCTGAATCAGAGGTGCTGGGTGTTCCACATGTCTCCCATCTCGAACCTGAGGAAGAAGTACCGGTTGAGGACGTAATTGCGCCGGGTCAATTGTGGCGTGAGGCAAAGCCTCTCGAGATTGAGAAACCTGAGTCTCCAGCCGATTTAGACTTAGCAATAGCGCTAGAAGGGCTAGGGGAGCAGGAGGTGGTAGATGACCCAGTTCGTATGTACCTTCATGAGATTGGGAAAGTTCACCTGCTCACCGCTGAGGATGAAAAGGTCTTAGCCAAGAAAATGGAGGAAGGTGGTCGCATCAGTGAGATTAACCAGAGCTGGCTACAGAGATATGGAAGACTACCCTCGGCGCCCGAAACAATACTTACTATGCTCAGAGAGGTGTGGCAGGCGTCGGCTATTATCTACCTTCTCCAGGAACAGCTTAGCTTGAAGGCCACTGATCGCTTTGTTGAGGCTATTTTTGATACTAAATTGCGAGATAGCATCGATGGCGAGATAAGCCAGCAACTACTTCAGGCTATTGCCCATCAGACCGATAAGTCCCTACCAGAAACGGAACAGCTTCTTATTAACCTGTCGCTAAATATTAGCTTATTACCCAAGGAAGTCTTTGATATCATCGGAGATAGCGTCTCCCTGGCTGATATAGGGGAACTGGTGTCAGAGTCGGGTTTCATCAATTCTATTCAGGCTTATAAAAAGCAACTTGAAGATTACCTGGAGAATATTGAAGCTGAGGCTAAAAGGGCGCAAAAGCACCTCACTGAAGCCAACCTGCGTTTAGTAGTCAGCGTAGCCAAGAAACATATTGGACGTGGTATGTCGCTCCTTGACCTTATTCAGGAGGGTAATATTGGACTCATTAGAGCCGTGGAGAAATTCGATTACCATAAGGGTTATAAGTTTAGTACCTATGCCACCTGGTGGATTCGTCAAGCTGTTACCCGCGCCATAGCTGACCAGGCTCGTACCATTCGTATCCCGGTTCATATGGTTGAGACCATTAACCGGCTGCTAAAGATGAGCCGCCATCTAACCCAGGAGTATGGGCGAGAGCCTACCTCGGAGGAAATCGCTAAGGAGATGGGAATAACTCCAGAGAAGGTTAGGGAGATAATTAAGGTATCACAAATGCCAATATCACTAGAGGCACCTATGGGTGAAGAGGAGGACAGCCACCTGGGTGACTTTATCGAGGATCGTAATGCCCTGCCGCCAGTGGACGCCGCTACTAGACAAATCTTGAGGGAGCAGATTGAGGATGTGCTGTTCACTCTTACTCCTCGTGAGCAGCGGGTGCTCCAACTGCGATTTGGACTTGAGGATGGACGAAGCCGGACTCTAGAGGAAGTGGGAAAGGAATTCAATGTAACCAGAGAACGAATTCGCCAGATTGAAGCTAAAGTACTGCGTAAGTTACGCCATCCCAGCCGAAGCCGTAAGTTGAAAGATTACCTGGAGTGAAGTATCATCTAAATGTTTCCATTATGTTCCTGGGTAATTTGCCTTTAATTCCCATCTTCATCAGCTTCTGCATCTGGCGAAACTGGTTGAGGAGTTGATTGATATCCTGTGGTTTCGTACCGCTACCCTGAACAATGCGACGTCGTCGGCTACCATCGATAATGCTTGGATTATGTCTCTCCTCAGGGGTCATAGACAGTATCATAGCCTCAATCTTCTTTAACTGCGCCTCTTGTGCACCCTCGGGCAGTTGCTTAGCCAGTTGTGGTAGACCGGGTAGCATCTCCACCAGTTGAGCTACCGGCCCCATCTTCTTAACCATCCTTAGCTGTGATAGGAAATCGTCTAAATCGAAGGTGGCGGTTCGTACCTTCCTCTCTAGTTCCTTAGCCTGCTGTTGGTCAAAGGTTGCCTCGGCCTTTTCTATAAAGGTGAGTATATCACCCATACCCAGGATGCGTGATGCCAGGCGGTCAGGGTGAAAGGGCTCAAAGGCATCAACCTTCTCGCCAATACCGATGAACTTGATGGGTATCCCGCTTACCCACCGTATAGAAAGAGCCGCCCCACCCCGTGCATCTCCGTCCATCTTGGTCAGGATAAGCCCGGTCAGGCTTACCCTGGAATGAAATTCCTCAGCTGCTTGCACCGCATCCTGTCCGGTCATAGCATCAACCACCAAGAGCACTTCAATCGGCTGTAACTCCCGTTTGACTTGGGCTAGCTCGGCCATCATTGCCTCATCAATATGGAGACGACCAGCGGTGTCAACTATAACCCAGTTAGTAGCCAAATCTTTAGCTTTGGTCAAAGCGTGGGCGCAAATATCCTTACTCTTAGTACTAGGAGTTTCACTATAGACTGGGATGTCAAGCTGCTTTCCCAGGGTAACTAGTTGCTCAATGGCGGCTGGTCGGCGGTTATCGGCGGCTACCAGCAAAGGGCGCTGTCCGGAACGCTTTAAGTGAAGAGCTAGCTTGGCCGCTGTGGTAGTCTTGCCACTGCCTTGTAAGCCCACTAGCATGATTACTGATGGCGGATGAACTGACGCTGCCAGGTGACTCTGTCCCCCACCCAATATACCAATAAGTTCTTCGTTGACGATTTTTATTATCTGCTGAGCAGGGGTCAGGCTTTGTAGTACTTCAGCGTTGAGAGAGCGCTCTCGGACTCTAGCCGTAAAATCTTTGACTACCTTGAAGTTTACGTCAGCCTCCAGAAGCGCCAACCGTATCTCACGCAGCCCCTCATCAATATCCTTTTCACTCAGCCGCCCCCGACTGCTCAGCTTGCGGAATACGCTGCTTAATTTGTCACTAAGAATCTCAAACATGGTAAGTTTATTCTAGTCGGGGATGCTTTAGCCGTCAAGCTGAAACCCTATTTAGGTAACCCTCCCCCTTTGTCCCCCTCCCTTCATAAGGGAGGGGGATTTATATATAAGAGAGGCAAAGCCTCTCTTTAACTTTCCTTGCTCTAGAGTATGTAGAAGTTTTTCTGTTATAATTAATAGTTGGACGGCAACACAGGAGAACAATGTTCATTACCAGCTTACACTGGAGACAAACAAAAACACCGCTGTTCCCGTGGGTTCGAACTGTAGATCGTATTTTTGCGTCTTGTGAATTGCCATGCCTCTCTGGTCCAACAATTGCCCTCATGTCAGACTATGGAGGAGAGCATCAAACGAGCCGCTATGACGTTATCTCCATTCTAGTGTTAGACTCTGAAAATACTGGCCAATGGGAATATATGCGGCGGGATATAAGACATAGGAAATTGAAGGATAGCAGGCGTATGAGTTTTAAAAACCTTGGAGATTACCGCCGCAAGCAAGCCTTTGAATCCTTCTTGTTAGCAGCAAACTCGATAACAGGAGTATGTGCATCATTTGCCATTCACAAAGAAGTCAAATTCCTGTGTACCAATCCCAAACAGTTCGGCGAGTTCATTCAGCAATTTAAGTTAGAGGGTGGGTGGAATGCTAAAGCCCTCGACCACTTGATACGATTAGTCCACTTTATTTGTCTTCTCATTGCAGGCCTTTCGCAGCCAAATCAGAATGTATACTGGATCTCGGACGAAGGTAGCTTCTTTGCCAATACTCCCCGTTGTCAAGATGTCACTCGTCTAGCCTCATACTTCACAAGTTACTACGTCAAGCATCAATTAGGAGAACTTGGCATCGGTACTACTCAGATCGACGAAGCTGACATGAGACTGGAAGACCTAACAGCCATTCCTGATCTCGTGGCTGGTGCTGTAGCTGACCTTGCAACAAGGATAGCTACAACATATGGCGGACGCATTCCTTTTGGCTTAGCATTTTCGCTTCCTAACAAACTCCCCCCCAAAGTGCAGGTACTTGCCGATTGGCTCACTGATGATACCCAGCGCCTGAAAAGACCAATCGTGGTTTTTAACCTAGCCGAAACTCACCAGCTCAGAGTTTATCGACTTCAACTGGCTTGATATGTCGTAGAAGTGATCAGCCGTCCAACAAGTTACTCTAGCTGACCGCGCTCGGCATGCTTGCGTGCTCAATATGCGAGGTGTCTAAGAGGGGCGTTAGCCCCTCTTTTTAATATCAATCCCCCTCTCCTTCAAAGGAGAGGGGGAACGAGGGGGTGAGGTAGATAAACAGTCTTCCAATTATGCTAAAATAGTAACAAATGCGGTTAATCTTAATAGCCAGCTAGAATGCTTGATATCATTCTCTGGCTTCATCATTCAATTCTCGGTTTTTGCCGCATCACTAAAAATATCCCACCGAGAATAAGAAGACCGCCTACTATCTCGTTGGCTGTTGGTGTCTCACCAAGGATAAAATAGCCTAGTAGTGTAGCCCCGACAGGTTCACCAAGAATGGCTACCGAAACAAAGATTACTGGTATTAAGCGCACCGCCAGATTTAGAGTTGAGTGGCCGATGAGCTGTGGTATCAGTGCCAGTAGAATCATCATTACATAGGTGGTGGTTGAATAGCCAAAAAGGTTGTAACCAAAACTCAACGTCGCTATCAGTAGTATTACTGCCGAACAAGTATAGAGGATGGTGAGGTAACTGAGGATATCAATCCGTGCCCTGAGCTGACGCCCAATAATGAGATAAGCACCCATGACGAAGCCAGCTGTTAGAGCCAGCAAGTCACCCAGGATAGCCGGTGAACCAAAAGTAAAACCACCGTAGTTAACCAATATAACCCCTAGGAAGGCAACCACAATGCCGCCGATAGTTAATTTGTTTACTCTCTCGCCCCACAGAAAATACGAGATTATTGCCACGAAGGCGGGATGGGCAGTTACCAGAACAACCGAACTGGCGATAGAGGTATAACTGAGTGAGGTTATCCAAAGGCCGAAGTGTAGCGCCACGAAAACGCTTGAGAGCAGTATTAATAATATTTCACGCCTGGATAGTTTATTAAGGCTCTTCCTAGATTTCATTGAAGCAATCGGGATTAATATGGCAGAGGCTATCGCCAAGCGGTAGGTCGCAATGACCAAAGGTGGTGCATCAGCCAAACGAATGAAAATAGCTGCGAAAGAAACAGACAGCACACCGACAAACAGGGCTACATACGGTTTCACTCTGATTATTTCCTAAATTACTATTTACTTTAGTAACGGTGCGATATTATTTGTCCAGCGAGTCTCAACAGGTACTAGCATACGATAAACTATTCAACTTTGCCAATACTATTTCCAGAACCGAGCCAGATTGTTGCAAGGCTGGAGTATGCTGTAGAAATGTAGAAAAATATCCGCTCTTTTTTCTCGCTCAGCTTCACCAGATTTCACCACCCATTTCGTCAATTTATACAAGCCCAGATTTAGCAACAACAAAGTGTCTCAGAGGGGCTTTGCCCCTTCTAATCCTTTACCGAACAAGCTTGGAGTAAATGGAGAAGTTGCGGCCTGAGTTTACAATTTGATTGCACAAACCGCCTTTTGTTAAATCGCCTGGATGAGCGGAACGATAGGCGGCAAAGCAAACTCCCCCTTTCAGCGGGGTAAGGAGGGTTAGGTTGACGTTGGTCTGAGAGGTGAGATATACTCTGTACGAGATTTGCTGAGGGATGATGCCTTAGTGCAATCGGACTTAACTTAGGGATAAAGTTCGCGGT
>Ga0114930_10001509_pt1 | contig 22128 bp, 18 predicted proteins | sample AnhtaG_FD_87300 | JGI IMG/M metagenome (GOLD analysis project Ga0114930, IMG submission 87300) | Deep subsurface microbial communities from Anholt, Denmark to uncover new lineages of life (NeLLi) - Anholt_01485 metaG | ecosystem: Environmental > Aquatic > Marine > Oceanic > Sediment | place... | reverse complement strand
TGGAATTGACGTTGAAGGAGTTGAAGTCCATAACTCAGAGCTGCTGGCGGGCGATGAGGGTGTGGTGCGACTTTGGGTTGATATTGAGACAAACCTGCCTGTGCGAATGGAACTTGAAGGTAAGATGATGGAAGCCGGTGCCAAGAGGCCGATGAAGTTTGTTATGGACGATTTTCAATGGGATGTTGAACTTGATGCCAGCGTTTTCGAGCCCAACATCCCACCTGATTACAATCTGATGGAAAAATAATTCGCAAAGGACAACACATCCAAGGCCGGGTTTGTTTAGCTCGGCCTTTTTTATGTGGCTATTTCAATTGCTGAGCGCTCGCACGAGTCTGATAAATTCGTGGCCGCGGTGCTGGAAATTATCGAACATATCGTAGCTTGCGCAAGCAGGACTTAATAAAACGACATCGCCGTTTTCCGCAAGACGGTCGGCTAAATCCACCGCCTCGGCTAATGAATCAACAATCTCGATATGTGTTTTGAGTTCTCGGTCTTGAGTCTTGTGTCTTGAGTCTTGTGTCTTACATATTGCATCCGCGATTTTCTCAGCGGTTTGGCCTATGAGAATAGCTGCTTTGGCGTTAGTGGCTATTTGTTGGCCGAGTTCGTCGAAGGGTAAATTCTTGTCATATCCGCCGGCAATGATAATCTTCGGCTGGTCAAAGGCCTCTAATGCAGCAATGGCGCTCTGCGGCGTAGTGGCTATCGAATCGTTGTACCAAGAAACGCCATTTATTTGTCCGATAAGTTCGAGCCGATGAGGTAACGGCTTAAAGTCCGGCAGGGAATTTTTGATGCGATCATCGTCAATGCCAAAATACTTAGCTATGGCCATAGCTGCTGCGAGGTTTGAAAGATTGGCTCGGCCGGGCAGTGTGAAACTATCGCGAATCTCTTTACTTACATCGTCAGTTGAAAACTTAATGCAAATCCTGCCGGTGTCTTTGTTGTATTTTTCAAACCATTCGGCAGCAATTTTGTCTTCGGCGTTGAAGATGGAAACTGCAGGTCTGTTTTCAGTAGGGTGGGGCTTGCCCCACCAAGTTTTGTTCGGTGGGCTAAAGCCCACCCTACGTACCTGAAATTTGAAGATATTTTCCTTTGCATTACAATAATTGTCGAATGTGCCGTAGCGGTCAAGATGGTTTGGTGTGAGATTCGTTAAGAGTGCAACATTCGGTGCTTTTGGGATTTGCGCCAATTGCTCGGGCTGAAAACTCGACAGCTCCAATACAACCAAATCATCAGGGGTGATTCGCTCTATCACGGTCAGTAACGGCTGATTGCCGATGTTGCCGCTTAGCCAAACATTCTCGTATCTCGTATGTCGTATGTCGTATTTCGTATTTTTAAGTAAATGGGCGGTCAGGACGGCGGTTGTGCTCTTGCCGTTGGCTCCGGTAATGCCGATTATCTGTGCGGGGCACAACTCAAAGAAGATGTTTATCTGGGACGTAACAAATTTGTTGTCTCGACGAGCGAGTTCGAGAAATTCATTATCACCGGGCACGGCGGGGTTGGCTATGATAATGTCGGCTCGCTTAAAATCAACAGGCTCGTGCGAGCCGAGATGAAATTCTATATCAGGAAATTCTTTCAGCTTGCTCAAGGAATCGCTTAGTTGCTCGGATAGGGCCAAATCCGTTACTATTACTTTAGCACCTGCTCTTACGGCAAATTCGGCGACATCGGCTCCACCGCCGAAGCGTCCCAAGCCCATAACCAGAACAGTTTTGCCGGTAAATTCGTATTTCGTATCTCGCATCTCGTTTCTCGTTTCTCGCGGTGTTTACCGTCAAGAGCACCCCCAAACAAGTTTGAGGGTGCCACCCAAGAATATTTTCAAAAAGCTAAAAACAAGTTTTGAGGATGCCTCCCCAATTGCTCTGTTGCTGCTCAACTGATGATTGTCATTCCTGCGAAAGCAGGAATCCATAGTTATCGAAATGTCTGGATTCCGCATCAAGTGCGGAATGACAGCACCTCAAACAAAAAACGACGGAACACTATGTTGCATTGACAATGTAAACCTCAATAATTTACTTCAGACACGATGCCCCAGTATTTTCTATATCAAAGTCTGCATAGCGTTAGCCAAATCGACTTTTGCGTCGATGACGGCCTGCTCGATACATCTTTTCCAGTCGTCGCCGAACTGGCCTTTGTACTTCGGCTTTTCATAAGCATAAATTATTGAGCGTGATGCGTTGATTAAAGCTCCGGTGCCATCTGGTTTGCAGAACCGGACACAGTCGGCAGGCTCAGCGCCCTGAGAGCCGTAACCCGGGACGAGGAACCATACCTTGTCATACTTTTGGCGCAGAGCAGTTGTTACCCGCGGTGCAGTTCCGCCCACTACCATTCCCACATTACTGTAACCATAATTGCCTATTCGCTCATCTTTATTTGCGATTTGGGCGACGACTTCGGCGAGCTTTTCGTACATTGTTTGGCCATCAGCGTCGGTAAAATCCTGAATTTCGGCAGCGGAAGGATTGCTGGTACGAACCAACACAAAAATACCCTTTCCCTGCTTGTCGGCCATGTCCGCAAAAGGCTCGATACCATCTGTTCCCGTGTATCCGTTGACGGTTATGGCATCCGGGGCAAGGTTGTCTTCAAGGCCGGCCAGTTCCGGATTTTCGAGATGAGCCGCGGCGTAAGCTTCTGCGGTGTGGCCTATGTCGCCGCGTTTTACGTCGCCGACTATTTCCAGGCCCAAATCGTCCCCCTCGGAAATCAAGGCATAGTAAGTCTCCAGGCCTTCCCAGAGATACTTTTCAAAAAATGCAATGTTTATTTTCACAGCAGGAACCATCGGCGCAACGATTCGCATTGCCTGCGTGCAAAAATCGAAGATAGCATCGACCGCAGCGGCGGCATCAAACTCATCGTTCATCTGGCGATGGCTTCTTATCGCAGAGGGCAGCCTGGTGTAAACAGGGTCCAGCCCGACAATCAAGGAAGTTTTTTTGGTTCTCACAGCTTCGCAAAGACGGTCAGCAAAATGACTTGCCATTTTCTAAATCCTCATAATTAAAAGACAATTTTTTCTTTTCAAAGTACGCCTAACCTCGATTTTGCAGAAAACTTAAAAAATCTTTCAACAAACAGTGAAACCACTATAATCATATATATGGATTCGAGCAAGACAGAAATACGAGGTACGGAAGCAGATTTGAAAATTCGCAAAAAAGCGAGATTCAGAAAATTGATCCGCTGGCTTCTGGTCGATTTGGCCGTAGCGGCTATTATCTTCGCTCTACTGTTATACAGGCCCGGTCGCTATAAACCGGCTGACTTTAGCTCCGACAACTACAAGCGGGGAGAAGTCAGTCCATATCTGACACACGATTTATCACCTAAAATTTATAACGGTACACAGCGTGGCAAGCCGTTTGAGCTGGTCGTTACCCAGAAGGGGATAAACGAAATAATTACTCGGGGCAACTGGCCAATGGAATCTGAAGGTATTCTGCTTTACGCACCTGCAGCGCTTTTTGTCCCGGGTGCCGTTGTGCTGATGGGAACGGCAGATATAAAAGGCGTGGAATTTGTGGTTACTATTGAACTGGAGCCAAAAATCGATGAGCAGGGACTTTTGAATCTGCGGGTGGCGAAGGTGAAGGTCGGGGCTATGAATATTACGCCCCTTGCCAAGATGATGGCCAAAAAGATGTACACTCAGAGGCTTGCCGCTATACGTATAGACACAGAGGCTGTGCAGACAAAAATAGCTGCGTCATTGCTGAATGATGAGCCGTTTGAGCCTGTTTTCAGGGTTGACGATAAAAAGGTGCGAATTGAAAAAATAGCTGTTGCCAAGGAGAAATTACTGCTGCGTCTGGTTCCGGCATCGTAGCACACTTTTTGGTCTGAGCCTCGTGGTTAATGTAAAATAGGATTTTGGCTCTGAAAAAGGCTATTTTATACGGACGTTGGCGATTTTGGGTCACTGAGCCTTTTTTTTGTCGGATTTGGGCTAAAAATTATACAAATTCGACAAAAAAATCATTGCCATTGACGGATTTGACGATTACTATAACAAGTTTGGTTATAAGGATTAACGGCTACCAAAGCTAAACTTTGAACTTAAGAGGCGCTTAAAATGGTTTTGACAGGATTAGCAAACAGTGCAAAGTAGGCGATTAACAATTGACCTGCGTGGCTGTGCTTCTGCACAAATGGTGGCTTGGAAATCGGTTTTCTGCTTCAATTGTCGGAAAACGAACGAGGTTTTTTACTATCGGAGGCAGATGATGTAGCGTAAAGAGCAACTACAACCTCTGTTCGTTTTTGGCGTGCCGGGGAACCTGTTTTGCAAGGAATCCCCTTTTGAAGTGGAAACGTAGATAGTTTCCATTTTTTTTTGTCCGAGACCAGAGAGTGGTTCCGGGCTGGAAAAAGAAAAGAAATCGATGCTGGATTAAAGAGAAAAGATAATGAGTCAGGAATTACTAAGAATCGTGGAAAACATTGCCCGCGATAAAAACATAGAGAAGGAATCGATATTTGTGGACCTGGAAGAAGCTATGGTTTCGGCAGCGAGAAAACACTTCGGTGAGCCGGAAAGCAATATAGTAGTAAATATCGACCGCAATACCGGTCAGATCACGGCCTCCAAAGACGATGAGAAAATCGATATAAAACGTCTCGGCCGAATCCCCGCCCAGACGGCCAAGCAGGTGATGATACAGAAGATACGTGCCGATGAGAGAGATAGTATCTATGCCGAGTTCGTTCGGCGAAAGGGGGAAATCATAAGCGGCACGGTTGTTCGATACGAAAGTGGAACAGTAATTGTTAATCTGGACCGCTCGACCGAAGCCTTTATGCCAAAAGGCGAACAGATAATGGGCCAGACACATCGGGTGAGTGAGAGAATTCGAAGTTTGATTCTTGATGTAAAAGAGACCTCGAATCAAGTCAAAATTATTCTCTCTCGTACGCACCCTGATTTCATCCGGCGATTGTTCGAGTTAGAGGTTCCGGAGATTAGTGAGAAAATCATCGAAATAAGGGCATTAGCTCGAGAGGCGGGGTATCGAACCAAAGTTGCGGTGACCTCATTCGACGACAAGGTTGACCCCGTTGGGGCGTGTGTGGGTGTGCGTGGCAGCAGGATAAAGAACATAGTTGATGAGCTTGGCGGAGAGAAAATAGATATTGTCCGCTGGAATGAGTCATCCCAGGTGCTCGTGGCGAATGCATTGATGCCGTCAAAAGTCAGCGAAATCGCCCTGTGTTTTGAATTGGGCCGAGCAACAGTGGTTGTGGACGAGGACCAGCTCAGTCTGGCTATCGGTAAGCATGGGCAAAATGTCCGGTTAGCTGCCAGACTGACCGGCTGGGATATCGATATACTAACGCCGGACGAATACAACCAGGGCATCGAGAGATTGACAAACTGCGTTAAGACTGTGGAAGGCGCTGACGATACGGTGGTTGACAAGCTGATAGCACTTGGCGTCATATCCCTTGGGGATATTGATGATGTGGGGGTCGAACCACTGATTAATGAACTGAAGATTGGCGCGGAGACCGCTGAGAAATTAGTTGCGGCAGCAGCCAAAGAAATCGAACGTCTGGAGGCTGAATCGAAACAGAAGGAGGCGGAAAAGCAATTAGCCCAACAGACAAAAGTAACAGATAACCAGACAAAAGTAACAGATAACGAACAATAGCCATATCTCGAACGAGATATGATGTATCAAACACGGCTGAGATTGGAGATTTATTTTTGGCCACTACAAGAGTTTACATTTTGGCCAAGGAGCTCGGTATAAAAAGCTCTGCCATTGTGAAGAAGTGTCAGAGTGAGGGTCTGGACGTAAAGAACCATATGTCAGTGTTATCGGCTGGCCTGGCGGCGACCATTCAGGAGTGGTTCAGCGAAGGTGAAAATATCACAACTGTTGAGACGGCTGAGAAGGTGGACCTGGAAAAGGTCCGAATCAAAAAGAAAAAGAAAGCGGAGGAAAAACCGGCGGTAAAGGAAACAAAAGTTAAAAAAGCTAAGCGGGCAAAGCCGGCGGCCAAGCGAACCAAGGCAGCAGCCGAGACAACTACTTCAACAGAAACAGAAGCTGAACAAACCGAACAGGAATCTGCGGTAACTATAGAAGCTGCGGTAACTACTATAGAAAAGCCCCCACCGGCCGAAGAACAGATAATTGAAGCACCACCAGAGGAACAAGAGCCGGAACCGATAGTACCTGCCGGGCCGATGCTGGAAAAGCCTGAGCCTGCCCGACTGAGCGGACCACAGGTTGTTCGAGTCGAAGCACCGGAGCCGGTACGACGACGACCGAAGCCCCGGCCGAGAGCCAGATATGATGCACCTGTTACCGAGCCTTTGATGTACAATCTACAGAAGCAGGAAGAGTTGACTTCGGCTCCGGAAAGGGACAAGAAACAAACACCAAAACAACAAAAAGAAAGAACACATGGGCGAAGGCGAGATGGGCGAGATACGGAAACGGTAAAGAGGCCTAAAACCAGCAGCCGATGGCGACAAAGAGATATTGAAGAAAGACAAGCGCGGCTTGATGCAGCCGGCGGTGAGGGCCTGCGAACAAGGCCGACGCGTAAAATCGCTACCAGGTCCAAGCAGAAAGTCGCTGTTCCTATCAGGCCGAAAAAAGCCGTTGTGAGTGAGCCGATAACAGTAAAAGATTTATCAGCAACTCTGGCGATTAAATCAACGGATATCATCCAAAAGCTAATACAACAGGATGTAATGGCCACGGCCAATCAGGTGATAAGCAGCGAGGTTGCGGAACTGGTTGCCTTGGAGTTCGACACTGAGCTGGTGGTGGAGTACAAAAGTACACTGGAAGAACAGATACGGACCGACTTTGAAGAACGCCAGAGAAAAAAACTTCAGAAACGTGCTGTTGTTGCTGCGATGCTCGGGCACGTTGACCACGGCAAGACGAGCCTTCTGGACAAAATCCGGTCAACTCATATAGCAGCCGGCGAAGCAGGCGGCATTACGCAGCATATTGGGGCGTCTGAAGTTACCTGGGACAATAAAAAAGTAACATTTCTCGATACTCCGGGTCACGAGGCTTTTACAGCCATGCGTGCCAGAGGCGCCAATATGACCGATGTTGTGGTGCTTGTGCTCGCCTCTGATGATGGAGTGATGCCCCAAACGATTGAGGCAATAGCCCACAGTAAGGCAGCGGGTGTGCCGATTATTGTGGCATTGAATAAAATAGATTTGCCGGGCTGCGATATAAATCGTGTTTACTCTCAGTTAGCTGAGCAGGAGCTGACTCCGGCTGAATGGGGAGGCCAAACCGAAGTGGTCAAGACCAGCGCAGTTACCGGTGAGGGTATAGACGACTTGCTTGAATCTCTGGATTACGTGGCTGAATTACTTGAGCTTAAGGCCGACGCTACAATTCCTGCAACAGGATGGGTCATCGAGGCCAGGATGTCGGCAAAGCGCGGGCCTGTGGCGACTCTGTTAATCAAGGAAGGCCGACTGAAAAAGAGTGATGCGGTCCTGGCCGGCGGCGCCTACGGCAGAGTAAAAATGTTGAAAAACAGCTACGGCAAAAACATAAGGACAGCTACAAGCTCTATGCCTGTGGAGATAACGGGCCTGAGCGATGTCCCCCAGGCCGGTGACAGATTTTACTGCCTGGATGACATTAACAAGGCCAAGGCCGCCGCCGAGGAAAACCAAATACGCTCAAGAGAGAGCTCGCTGGCGGAACGGACGCAGGTAACATTAGACAACTTATTCAGCCAGATAGATGCCGGCAAAACAGAAGCGTTAAATCTTATCATCCGGGCCGATGTACAAGGCTCGGTTGATGTCTTGAAAAAATATTTGTCCGAGCTGAGCGTCGAGGAAGTAAAGATTAATATTCTGCATGCCGCGCCGGGTGGAATTACAGAAGGTGATGTTGTGCTTGCTGAGGCGTCGAATGCTATTATTATTGGCTTTAACGTTGTCCCCGAAGAACACGCATCCAAGACTGCTGAAGCCAAGGGCGTTGAGATAAGGCTCTACAACGTCATTTACCGCATAACCGAGGATTTAGAAAAATCAATGGTCGGTCTGCTCGAGCCGGAAGAGACAGAGAATTCGCTCGGCAGAACTGCGGTAAGAAATACGTTTAAGATTTCACGAATTGGTACAATTGCCGGCTGCTATGTTAGCAGCGGGCACGTGAGCAAGAATGCGAAGATGCGACTGATACGCGACAACATTGTGCTCAAAGACAACCTCAGTGTAGAATCGCTAAAGCATTTCAAGGATGACGTTCGTGAGGTAAAGGCGGGTCTGGAGTGCGGGATTAAGATAGCAGGATTCGATGATATTAAAATCGATGACGTTCTTGAGTTCTATGAAATTGTGAAAGTAGCCAGAACCCTTTGAATTGGTGAGTGGTAATTAGTGAGTAGTGAGTAGTCAACTCACCAATTAACCGATTAACCGAACTATGGCGACTCGACGGCAGGAGAAAGTAGCTCGTGTGGTAAAAGAAGGCGTCAGTGACGCTATTGCTCACCATCTTAGCGACCCACGCATTGAGGGATTCGTGAGCGTTACGAGAGTTGAAATGGCAACCGATTTGCGCAACGCCAATGTATATGTCAGCATTTTCGGCAAGGACGAGTCGGCTCAGAACAAGACTTTCGCGGCAATAACACATGCAAAAAGCCGAATACAATCTCTGGTAGCCGGCAAATTGAAGAGCAAATTCTGTCCTGTATTACATTTTTACATTGATGAGAAATTCAAAAAGACATTAGAGATTATGAAACTGATAGACCAGGCAACCAGCGAGCTGGAAAAAGGGGACCCCGAAGAAGATTTGAACGACGAAGAAGCGTGAAGCGAAATACGAAATACGAAGCACTCCTGTTTTGGGGGGACTAAAATTGTCCCTGTGAAAACTGGGATGCGATATTCGGACTTGTACGCTATCGGCAAGAGGCTGATATGAAAAATAGCAAAGAGTATTCTAAAAAAATACAAAGGTTGTACCGCTCATTGAGCCGGAAATATCCGAAGGTACAAAAAGTTGTCCACGATGAACCGGTGGACGCAATTATCTATGCTATCATTAGCTCCGAGCTGAGTGAGAAGGCAACAGAATCTGCAATCAAAAGAATCGCTGATTATTTCGTTGACCTGAACGATTTGCGTGTTTCGCAAACAGAAGAAATTGTTGAAATATGGGGCGTGAACACACCCGTTACAAGGAATATAGCTTCGATAATCACCAGGGTCTTAAGGGCCGTATTCGACGAATATCATAAATTGAGCTTAGAGGCATTGAAAAAAATAGGCAAACGTCCCGCTCGGCAGATTCTTGAGAAGATGGATGGTACCAGCCGGTTTGTAGTCGATTATTGTATGCTCACGTCTCTGCAGGGCCACGCCATACCGCTTACCAAAGGAATGATAGAATATCTCAGAAACAAAGAACTGGTCTATCCTGACGCTGACGAGCAGCAGATAGGAGGCTTTTTGGCTAAGCAGATTTCAGCCAAAGATGGATACGAGTTTTATGCCCTCTTGCGGCAGGAAAGCGAAGCACGCAGACGTAAAAGGAAGAAAAAAACTACTTGCACAAAAAAGACGAGAACTAAAAGCAAAAAGAAAACAAAGAAAGTAGCCAAGACGAAAAAAAGAAAAAGCAAAAAGTAAAACGATGTCAGAACAAATATTAAAATTAGGTATTCCCACAGGCAGTTTGCAAAAGGCAACTATAGAACTTTTTGACAAAGTCGGATTCCACATTGACGATTCCGAAAGGAGTTATTTGCCTCGTATAGATGACGAGCAAATCCGGCTTATCATGCTGCGAGCACAGGAGATGGGCAGATACGTAGCCGACGGGGTTCTCGATGCCGGCATTACCGGCTACGACTGGATAACGGAGAACAACTGTGATGTAGTGGATGTTTGTGAACTTGCCTACAGCAAAACCACAAGCAATCCGGCCAGATGGGTATTAGCTGTGCCCGATGAATCACAGGTTAAAAGTGTGAAGGATTTGGCTGGTGGTATAATTGCAACCGAGCTGGTTAACGTAACAAAAAAATACTTTGCAGATAAAAATATCAAGGTAAAGGTTGAATTTAGCTGGGGTGCTACCGAGGTAAAGGCCCGGCTGGTCGATGCAATAGTAGAGCTTACCGAGACCGGCAGCTCACTGCGAGCAAACGACCTGCGTATAATAGATACTGTGATAACCTCCACAACAAGATTTATTGCAAATAAGCACTCTTGGGACGATAAATTCAAGCGACAAAAGATAGAAAATATCTCCATACTACTCAACGCAGCAATCGAAGCCCGCACCAAAGTCGGCCTGAAGATGAATATAAAGAAGAACAACTTAGAGTCGATACTGAAGATTTTACCTGCAGAAAAAAGCCCGACTGTTTCTTCTCTGGCTGACCCGGATTATGTGGCAATAGAAGTGATTATCGACGACAAAATCGAACGGTCGCTGGTCCCGGCATTGAAGCGGGCCGGCGCTTCGGGCATAATCACCTATCCTCTCAATAAAGTCATACACTAAGAATTGATTATTGATTATTTTTTCAAATTTTTCTCCAATCTTTAATTATCAAGGTGTGTATTTAGATACTTGAATTCGAAGAAGAATCCGTCGGGTCTGCTGAGGCCGTAGAAAGTGGACAAGCCAAAATACTTCCGCACCACATCAAACTCAGGCAAAAGACTGAAATCAAACAAATCAGTACCTGCCTGTGAGAACATCAAATTCGGGAAGGGCGAGGCGGAACTCACTTCGACACCTATTGTTGTACTCGAATCTGTGTCCTTGCTCTTGCTTGTTTGTTTCTTTAATTCTCTCAGCTCGGACCAGAAGAATTCACCTGAAGCCGCATAGTTCTGCAAAGAGGCTAATCCCACAACCGAAGGAATGGTCGATTTGGCCCTATTAAACCACTGTGCAAAACTCACCGATACGGTTTCAGTACCGCTCAATGCGCGAATGACCTGCTCAACAGCAGATTCACCTGCGAAAATCAGATGAGTGTCAGTAATGGTAAATGCGGTCTTTTCAGGCATTTTTTGAGTCATTGGCCCGACGGGCCCCGTTAGAAGTAAGTTTTCCCAGCGCTTTTGCTGAAGTTCGGTGCGGACTTCTGACGGGGCAAGAGCCTGCATCGGCCTCTTCGGTCTCTTTGAGGAAGTCGGAAGCATAGCCGCCACGTCAACTAAATATATTGTGTGGCCGAGAAGCTGGCGCCTGGCATCAGGATTGTTCGCAGCTAATACTTTGCTGTGCAAAAGCGATAAAGATTTTTCAAGAGCGCTGCGGTTGTCAATCGCTACAGCAATAAGTGATTTTGTCAGCCTCGGCGCACTAACATTAGACAGAGGCTCACTTATGCTCTGAGCGATAATAATTTGCGAGCCGAGATGGTCAACAATATCCGTTTTCAACTGCAGCGGCGGCTCGCCCTGCGGACTCGGCGGCAAAAGCGGCATATACATTATCGCAGCAAGCTGTGGTGAAATACTATTCAGAATATTTCCAAGCTCATTATAGGCTTTCTTGATATTCAAGTTCACAAACGATACGGAATATGCCGAGGTGGGGATAAACGGCGGGGCTCTAAAAGCAGCCGATTCTATCTCGAGCATTTTGCAAATACCCTTTTTTTCGCCTTTAACTTTCAAGAATGCTTTTCCAAAAGAGACCTCACTACCCCCCGCCGGCTGGCCCACGAGACCAATTGAACAGCCGAAAGACGTAACGTTATCAAGACCCAAATTGCCCATAAATATTTTTGCCTTGCCGGTGGCATCTTCGGCAATTGCTGTTTTGACGATTTGCTTTATGTTAACATAGAAATCAATCTGCCCCTGGGTCCGCTCGCGGCCGAGCCCAACAACTTTCATAGTAGCGGTATAATCAGCGTCATCAGCCAGCGTTGGGCTATCGGCACCTTTGATGTGTGCGATGACGAATTTAAGAATGTCCGGACTTATAGCCCCCATCAGACAATCGTCAACAAAGCAATAACTCAGAGATGTGGAAGGCCGGGGGATTATGGTAGTGATACTGACGCCGCGGTAATCTTCGGTTTTACGGTGTGAACCGTCCTCAATTACCTTTTTGACCATCTTATCCACCGCTTCCTTGATTTTATCTATTGTCCGGCCCCACTGGGTTATGAGCAAAAGCGGCGGCTCATTGGCGTCTTTTGTCTGCTCGTTTAATATTAGAGCGACGGCTACTCTACCCTGTGGCAATGCATCTGCATTAGCGATTACTCTAATGAGCTCGTTATCCAGTTTCCGGATTTTCTCTTGCCATTTGGTTTTAAAGTCATCGACAAAGGACGCCATCGCAGGGTCTTTGCAGAGTTTATAAAAGTTGGTTTTTTCAAACTGCTGTCTGAGCCGGCTAAAGTCGTGGATATTCATTAACAGGATGGTTTCAGGCGGGATAAGCTTTGCTGTATCGGCAAGGGTTTCGGCCTGGACAGAGGTTGATGAGCACAAGAGTATAAGAGCATAGGAGCACAAGAGTACTCGTCTGGGCGAAGCGCTACGCCGTAGCCTGATAGGAACAAAGGGGAGCTTTTGAGTTGTTTTTGCAGCGTACTTCATTTTAGCACCTTTCGCTAATTTGGCTGTCAACCACAGTAGGACGAGAACCCCCGGTAAAACCGGGGGCTAAATAGGCATTGGTAAGATTTGCCTTGTCCTGCAATACAATCTTAAACAATGAACATATTAAATAAATAAAATCCGTATTATTTCCTTGTGCTTTCGAGGAATTTCGGCCTGGCTTTATTGCGTCTTCTGTCCGGCTGGAGATATTTATAGCCGGTATTCGGATTATCCTTGTCATAGACAAAAGCATCGCGGTTTTCTATGAAATGTTTAACGTAGCTGACCGGTATTGCAAAGCCGAGTCCGCCGTAAAACACATATCCCATATTAGTAACTCCGATGACCTCACCAGCGAGATTAAACAATGGGCCTCCTGAATTGCCGGGATTGATATCGGCATTAGTCTGGATATAGACAAGTCCCTCAAATGCCCTGTTTTTCGTGCTGATGAGGCCATTAGTGACAGTTCGCTCCAGGCCGAGCGGATTGCCGATAGCAAAGACCTCTTCACCTACCTTGATGCGATCGATATCACCGAGGTAAACGAATTTGACCTTCGTGTCCCCGAGGTCCTCGACCTTCAACAGTGCCAGGTCAACAAAAAGATTAATGGCCTCAATTTTGACCTTTTTGAATTTCTTTTTCTCAAAGCCATTCTTTGCTTTTTGGAATACAGTAACCTCGATCTTCGTTTCTCTTTCTATTACATGATAGTTGGTTATCAGGTACCCATCCTCATTTATGAAGAATCCTGAGCCTGTCCCCATAGGGCTTGAGACTTTTACAACCGCTTCAGAGACTGCGACCATACATCTTTCGATAGTAGTTTTTTTCAGATTGGCGGTTTTGTACAATTGACCGCCTGGGCTTATGGCGCCCGCTTCTACCTCTGAATCACTTGTGTCATTGACATCAACGTTCTCAGCCTCAAGAGCTCCGGTGTATTCATATTCGAGAATCTTTTCCTTCGGAATGGTCAGGACCGTTATTCCGATATCAACGTACAACTGGGTTTGCTTTTCTGCGAGTATATCGCCGGTAATAATCTGGCCTCCTTTGAGGACAATTCTATCTGCCCAACAAGGAGCACAAGAACACAAGAGCACAATGGCACAAAGACACGTATGGTTTGTGCGCTTGTGATTTGTGCACTTACGGATTATGTTCTTTAACATTTATCGCTCCTGAATTAATATTTTCGTCTGCTCGTTAGCAGTCTGTCATTCCTGTGGAAATAGAAATCCAAAACCATAGCAATAATGTGGATTCCCGCTTTCGCGGGAATGACACAGAGAACCTGTCAGTTTTATTTCTAATTATTATTAGCCAGATTAATTGTAAGGGCTATTCGATTTTAACGCAAACAGAAAATGGGGCGGCTCAGTCGGCAACAGGCGTTCTTAAGAACCAACAAATGATAATTTAACTTGACTAATGGCGAGGAAAAAGTTATAATAAAGGCCATAAAAAATGATATTTGGGGGGCTAAAACTGCCGAAAAAAACGTAACTGGTACTTAGCAAAAATCGACAACGTTTGAATAAGGAAAATACCTATGAAGAAATTATTTTCGAACAAATTGACTTTGGCTTTTATGGGACTATTAATAGCATTTTGTCATTCAGGTATCGCAAGGGCACAAACAGCCCGCCGTGGCTCGCTTGGTGGAGCCAAGCCGCGACAGGCCGGCGAACCAATCCGCCAGAGACAGTCTGTGGCCAAACCGGCTGCTGAGATGCCGAATATCGTTGGCAGGATAGGCGATTACGTCATCACCAAGCAAGAGCTTGAGAAAAGACTGATGATAGAGCTTTACCCTCGTGGCTATGATAGTTACAACGAGCAAGCTGAACCGGTTGATGCCGAAACGGTGCTTAAGAAAATGATAGCGGAAAAAGCTATGATAACCGAGGCCCGCAAACAAGGCTATCTCAAAGATGAAACGCTCGACGCATTAATTAAACGATACAAGGAAAGACGGCTTGCAAATTTATTGTTACAAAAGCAGTTGGCACCCAAATTAACAGTAACAGAGTCAGAAATACAACAGAAGATGAAAGCCGACCCCAAGCTCGACCGGGCCAGGGCTGAAGCGATGCTTAAAAACACAAAACGCCGCAGTCTTTTTGAGCAGTACTACAGGCAAATATACCAAAAGTTTCATGTAAAAAAGCTAAGTAATAATCTCCTCAAAGCGGCCCAAATCCACCAAAGGCTGTTATATAGTCCGAAGAAGCCTCGCAAGGTGGGTTTTATCCGTACCTATCAGGTAAAAGATGAGCTGACGCCGGAAGAGAAAAATATTGTGCTGGCCGAGTATGATAATGGAAAGGTAACCTTAAAAAACTGGTTCGACACTTTGTGTAATATGGCCCCGCCGGGTCGTCCGGGAGACCTGAATACACCAAAGGGTGTTGAACAATTGTTAGAAAGGACTTTGCAGATGCCTCTGCTTGTATCCGAGGCCAGGTCGCTCGGACTCGACAAGGATGAAAATCTATTAAAGCAGGTAAGAGAATACGAAGACAGCAGGCTCCTATCTAAAGTCAAGTCTGAAAAGTACAAAAAAGAGGTTAAAGAACCAACGACGGATCAGACAATCATTTACTACGACAAGAACAAAGAATTATTCAGAACAGACAGGACGCTTAAGATTGACCTCATCTGGTGTGATGACCTTAAAACAGCCCGGAAGGCAAAGGCTGAATTAGACAGCGGCAAGGATTTCGAGTCGGTAAGACAGAAATACTCTTTGGAAAAGAAGGGCAAACCATTTAATACTTATCCCAGCGGCGAAGGATTTTTCTGGAAGGATTTATGGAAAGGCGACCCGAACGATATATTAGGGCCGATTAAAGGTTTTTACCAGAACAGCATCAAGTGGCGAATCGTCAAAATCTTAGAAAAGAAGCCTGGTAAAGTAAAAGGCTATTCAACTGATATGGAACGGCGTGCCAAAGAGAGAATATTAAGCGAACAGAGAGAAGCCCTGCTGGCCCAATACAGCAACGAGCTGCTGAAAAAATATTTATACAAGGTTTATACCGAGAGAATCAAAGATATTGACCCGCTGGATATTCCCTAAGGCTAAACTCGATACCGGATCCTCGATTCTCGACGAGCATCAAGCATCCGGTATCGAGTATCGAGCAGCATTTATCCTTTGAAGAAGAATATAAACACCAAAATGCTCACGAGTGCAATCGCACCCGGTACCATGAAAATCTGACGCCACTGGAACTTCTCTTCTTTCCTGAATTTGTCCATTATGAAACCGGCGAACTGCGTTCCGCAGAACAGTCCGACGCCTGTAGTGGCGGCGAAAAGCAGGGCCTGCATCAAGCTTACTGTTTCTTCGGACGCAAGACTGTTTGCAAATATCTGGCCGACAATGACAAAGAGTACATAAGCCAGACCGTGGAACGGTTGGCAGGCAACAATAATCCATCGTGGTTTCTGCTTTATGTAGGCTAAGTACAGTATGAACCAGCCCGTTGCACCTACAATCAGAGTCCATTTTATTCCAAGTACCTCCATGGACTTTGCCATCAAAAACAGGGTGGCTATTGCCTGAAAGGCCTGTGCGATGCCCATCGAGGCAGGGACGTTCTTAGCTGGGATTCCTATGTCCTGCATAAACGGTGCCGTCCCAAGGAAGTAGAACTGCATCAGGCCGAAGAAGACCATTGAGACGGCAATAAAGATTAGGAAGTTAGGGTCTTTGAATATTTCCATAGCCTGGAGTATTGGGGCAGTGCCGGATTCAGTGGGAGGTGTATCGGGCAAAGTGCCGGATTCAGTGGGAGGTGTATCGGGCAAAGTGCCGGATTCAGTGGGAGGTGTATCGGGCAAGAAGAAGCATCCGACTCCCATTATTACCGAGAGGATCGCAGCGAGGTAGAGGCAGTCTTTTCCCAGCTTTCCGGTTTTGAAGATCCATCGCCAGCCCGTAAGGGACCAGCCGATAAAGGCCCAGGCAACCGGGGCCCATATAAAGATATTGGCAGAAGCGGCATTGACATCGTCGATATTGTCATAAACCTTCCCCAAGTGGTGAAACATGATGGAGTTGGCCAGCGGCAATGTGGCGGCATAGCAGAGAGAATAAAGAAACATAACTACAAAGAGGCTTTTGAAAGTTGTTTTGCGCACAGCAATGAACATTAGAACTGCGCCTAACAAGTGAGCTACGCCGAGAATGTTCTCAGTGTTTACATACTTGTCAGCGAGCTGCCCGGACACCAATGGCATGAAGATACAGGCCAGCGGGAAGGTAGCGTAAATCCATCCGGTCTGCTTGCCAGTCATTTTCAGCGGTCCCAGAAGTCGTGCGGCCAGTACGGGCATCCAGGCGGCCCAGACCGCGTACTCCATAAACATCACAAAGCTCAGGGCGAAGTACAGTTTCCATTCCATTTTGTTCTCCTTAGTCTATTTGTCCTTCTATCCGTTTGTGCCTAACAGCCTCTCAGCCGCCAGCTTAATATCTCCGAACCTGTCATCACCCGCTTCGCGCTCGATTGCCAGAACTCCATTAAAGCCTATTTCTTCGAGCACATTTAAGAATGCCTCCGTCCCCACCTGGCCGTCACCCCAGGGGACCTCCGCACCCCAAGTGCCCGGCTGGGTAGTTCGAATAGCGTCCTTAATATGGATGTGTTTTATCCACGGCGCCAGCACCCGTACCGCTTCGATTGGGTCGCCCTTGTCGTACAGAATCATATTAGCCGGGTCAAAATTAACTCCAATCGCAGGATGATTTAATTTTTCCATAAATCCCCGCAGCTCTTCAGCCGTTTCCTGGCCCGTCTCCAGCAACAGCATAATATTCTTTTGGCCCGCGGCATCAGCCAAACATCTGATACGGTCATAAAATTTCTTAGCGTACGCAGGGTCAGTTTCGTCGATAAAGCCGGCGTGCAGCGAGAGGTATTTGACACCGAGCTTTACCGTTACCTCAACGGCACCAACGAACAACCGGTGATTTTGCTCCCAGTATTCATCCGGCCCAATTCCGCCGGTTACTTTTATGCTCTCCAGCGTCGAATAATCTTCCTGTGGAAAATCTATCATTGTACAGCTTACAGTCCAGTTTTGCTTCTGCACGGCTGCAAGGTAATCGTCTCCCTTGTCTTCCAATGCAGCCCTGACTCCCAGGTGCACATGTTCAATTCCGATTTTATCCATCGCATCTGCAACGCCGGCGACGTCTGTTTGCAGCGACCAGCTGCAAATTCCTATCGGCCAATCCTTACATTTCATTGTGCTATTCTCCAATTCAAATCTTTTTCTTCTTTACTTAGCTAAGCGGAAAACAAAAATCAACAATGTCACCCCTGCGAAAGCAGGGGTCCAGAGCGAAAAAGCTGGATTCCCGCTGGAGTTTATCCCGCACACGATGCGGGGCGGGAATGACAACTACTGTCTCCACAACAGGAATTATCTAATCGAGACCTTTTCCATTTTCCCGGCTGATTCCTTCTCCGCCGCCACGATTCTAACCGAATCCCGTGACTGCTCCAGAGTCGTTATCGGCTCGACTTTTTCTCCGCTTATCGCCTTGGCGAAATGCGCTATCTCCAGGAACCAGCCGTCCCCTTCCTGCACTTCGGGAGTGAAAGCCTCACCTTCAGCGGGACAGACCTTAAACGCCGGCTCGCGCGTTAAATCATAGACAATCGTTGCTTTGGCCAGCACAATGTTAAAGCTCATCTCAAATCCGAACGTCGGCATCATCGCCCAGCCGCCTTCTGCGGTTACCAGCTTGTCATCGTTATAAAGGTACTGTGTAACTATATGTACCAGCCCACCGTTGGTACCTTTCGCCCCAAAACTGCAAACCGCACGCGGCATCCCGAACAGATACTGAACAAAATCGGTGTCGTGGATGTGCAGGTCTAAGGCCATTCCTCCACTGCGTTTTTCGTCCATAAACCAGTTGTCTATGGACCACGTTGGGGCCGACCCGAGGCGTTGAAACGTTGCTGCAATGACCCTGCCATACTCGCCGTTGTCAATTATCTGCTTGGCCTTGGCATATTCCGGCCAAAATCGTACGCAGTGTCCGATTTGCAGGACCTTTCCGCTGCGTTTGGCCTCTGCGATCATCCGTTCGCAGTCTTCGACGTTTAGTGCCATCGGCTTCTCGCAAAAAACGTTGACTCCCGCAGCTAATGCCCTTACTGAAAAGTCCGCGTGCAGAAACGTCGGCAGTGTAATCGAAACGGCATCCAGCTCACCACTTTTGAGCATTTCCTCGAAATCCGGGTACAACTGTAAACTGCTGAAATCAACCGCCTGTTCCGTATCTCCGATGTTGCCCACCGCTCTTTTCGTATCTTCCACTATGTTCGGATTTACGTCGCAAACTGCCACAACTTCAGCACCTTCCAAGGCCTTCCAGCACTTGTAGTGCGTTTGCCCCATAAACCCGAATCCAACAATGCCCACTCTTAACATATTCGTAAACCTCCTTTTGTTAGGCTATTAACGAATCCTTCATTCGCCCTGCAATAACGGTAATTCGCCTGTATGTTTTATTGGTTCAGCATTTTATCAGAATTAGTAATAATCAATTACAAAGGTTCCCGTCAAGTCAAAATGTCTTTATAATCTGCACAAAATTTTTTCTGCTTGCACTTTCTACAGTAAGTTCCCCTCCAGATATTGTCAAACTGCTCCATAACTTTGCCGATTATTTTTTCGTCGTCGGTAATAATAGCAGCCTCAAAATTTCTTTTGTGTTCGCTTTTGGCCCCCATCCCGGCACCGGTAAGGTTTGCACTGCCGCTGTAAGCAAAACCGCCGTCAATTATCACGGCCTTAAGATGAACTCTCGGACATAAGATTCGTTCCATACCGCTTATCAAATTCGGGTATTTATCAAAATCCTTTCGAAAAGCCGGGCCCGGCTCTTTGGCGTGCAGCAGTCTTATTTCGACGTGTTTTTTGACCAAATCGGACAAAATTTCGAGAAATGGCACCATCCTCCTGCCCTTTTCCACATAAAGGTCTTTTAAATCAGACGTTGCTATCCAGACGAGCTTCCGGGCTTCGGCGACTCGCCCGCAAATTACTTTTTCGTATATGTCTCTGTCCGTAATGAATTCGAGCATTCTTGTTGAATCCGAACCTCAACTGTCCATCCAACTTCCCAATCTATTTTACCCGCGAATTATACATTACGTAATATGTGCATGTCATTGCGAATCTGCCATACTTTGCGGAAAAAAATTTTTTCTGCCTGCCCCCTCCATATTGGGTGCACTTGTCGTTTGTAGGCAGATATCCCCCCGGTAAAGAATTGTCTTTTTTTCCTTGATTAGTGGGAAAAAGGTGATTAGATAAATACAGTATAATATTCCTATCAGCCAGTAACCGTTTTTGGAGGTTTAAGATGCGAGTGATAGAACTTTTGGACAAGTCGTCAGTTAGTTACGAGGTTACCGAACACCCGCCAGCCTTTACGGCGCAGCAGATGGCGGCAGCCGAGCACGAGCCGGGCAAATATGTAGCCAAACCAGTGATAGTCAAAGCCGACGGCAAATACGTGATGTGTGTGCTTTCAGCATGCTACAAGATTGACTTAGGCGCGTTGAAAAGTCAACTGGGCGCTAAATCAGTTGAATTAGCTAAGGAAAAGGAAATCGGCAAGATATTCGACGATTGTGAGCTGGGAGCTGAGCCGCCGTTCGGCAACCTATATGATTTGCCCACCATTATGGATAAGTCTCTTGAGAAGGACGACCATATCACATTCCAGGCCGGCACGCATGAAAAAGCGATACGGATGAGTATGGATGACTACCGAAAGCTGGTTGAGCCTAAGGTGCTTGAATTCAGCTACCACATGACTTCTTGACTGGTATATCGCAGATAGATTCTCGCCCCCGGAACAGGAACAAACGCAACGACAATGACAGCAGAAATCGGCCGGTTTGGCTTAGGATTACAAACCCACTTGGAAGGATTGACCTAAAGGTTGAAAGTCTTTTGTTTGCTCCCGAGCGAGCTTGTCTCTGATTTGTTCAAAGTTTCTGACTGTTTGTTGTGAATATAAGCGTTCGCCACAACGAAGGCAAACGTCTGCCTGTACTTTCAGAACAGCGGTGTTGTTACCTCCGCGCAGAAGTTTTTCAACCTTTTTGGCCACCATTTCATTGCCGCATACCGGACATTTTTCAAATGGCCTCATAACTTCTTTTTCCTTTCTCGATAATCAATCCACAAACTATCGAATCTTTTACTCGATTTCGTCGTCGATCCAGGCAAGGAGCTCTTTTAGGTCGTCGAGGGTGATATCACCCATGTGAGCGATTCGGAAGGTTTGTTCTTTTAGCTTGCCGTAGCCGTTTCCGAAAATAGTATTGTGCTTTTGCTGTATTGCATTGATAGTTTCGGCGACGTTGATGCCGCGAGTATTCTTAACGGCTGTAAGGGTGTTAGAGGCGTACTTTTCATCGCAGAAGAGGTCAAATTTTTCCTTAGCCCAGGCCCTTACAAAATCGCCCATTTGTTTATGTCTTTCCCAGACATTGTCCATACCTTCTTTGAGCAGCTTCTCACACTGGTAGTTCAAAGCCATAATGTGAGGGATATTCGGCGTGGTAGGTGTCTGGCTTTTCGCAGCCATTTTTGCGAAAGCCTGGAAGTCGAAGTAGTAACCTCTATTGGGAACATTGGCGCTTTTTTCAAGGGCTCTGTTGCTTACCGCAGCCACAGCTAAGCCCGGCGGAATTGCAAAGGCCTTCTGGACGGAGGCGAATACAACGTCCCAGCCAAGCTCATCGAAATACAAAGGCAGAGCAACCATTGCACTGACGGCATCGACGAAGATAAGGACATCCGGATATTTTTCCTTCATCATCTTACTGATTTCATAAACCGGATTTGTCAGGCCTGTGCTCGTTTCATTATAGACGAGGGTAACAGCGGCGTACTTGCCGGTAGAGAGTTTTTCATCAATCATCTCAGGCAAAGTAGGTTGACCCCATTCGACTTTCAGCTCTTCGACGTTTCTGCCGCAGCTCTTGGCTACATTTGCCCATTTGTCGCTGAAGGCGCCGCAGCAGGTGGCCAGAACGGCTTCGTCAAGACCAACACAGTTGCGAATGGCAGCTTCCCAGATTCCTGAGGCTGAGGACGTAGAGAGAAAAATATTCTGGTCGGTAAAGAGGATTTTTTTGAGCATATCAACTGTCTCGCTGTGCAGTTGAGCGTACTCTTTGCCGCGATGTCCGAGTGTCGGGCGTGCGAGCTGCTGTAGGACGTCTTCGTTGACTTTCACCGGTCCAGGAATGAATAATCTCGGTGGGTTTTTCCAATCTACCATATTTGTCTGCTCCTTTTTTCATGTCATTCCCTGCGCAAGCAGGAACCCAAGTTTCTAAAAAACGGAGTTGATCCGTTTAAGTCCGTTTCTAAAAGCAATTCAACTGGTTTTGAGCAGGATTTTACACTTAAATTTTAGTATAAGCCACCCAAATAGCGTGTTT
>Ga0114930_10001506_pt1 | contig 22140 bp, 11 predicted proteins | sample AnhtaG_FD_87300 | JGI IMG/M metagenome (GOLD analysis project Ga0114930, IMG submission 87300) | Deep subsurface microbial communities from Anholt, Denmark to uncover new lineages of life (NeLLi) - Anholt_01485 metaG | ecosystem: Environmental > Aquatic > Marine > Oceanic > Sediment | place... | reverse complement strand
TCGGCCAGTTCGGCCTTGCCCATCCCGTGCAGCGCGTTGCCCAGATTGAAATATCCGGCAGCATCGCCGGGATCCAGCTCGATGGCCTTCCGGAGATGCTGGGCGGCCGTCTCGTACTCGCCGGCGTCGTCGGTCAGGACGACCCCGAGCGCCTTGTGCGCCATGAAGTTGCCGCTGGTAACCTCGAGGGCGTGTTCGAACAGCGTCCTACTGTCCTTCCAGTAGCCAATCTGGATCCAGGAACCGAAGCACAACGCGGCCAGCGTCGCGGCGGCGCCCGCCGCCAATACCGGCCTCGGTAGACGCCACTTCGCGGCGACGTACGGAATCCCCCACGCGGCCATGATGAACACGCCGATGAGGGGCACGTAGGTGTAGCGGTCCGCGAAGGCCTGGTCGCCCACCTGGACGATGCCAATCACGGGCACGAGGGTCCCGAGGTACCAGAACCACCCGACCGCAAGGTAGGGCAACCGACGCAGCCTCAGCAAGACCAGCGCGGTAGCGCCCCCAAGCAACAGGGCCGACACGATCGGCTGCCATAGGGGCATGGCCTCGCGCAGGTGAGGATAGTACACGGCAAGCCGGACAGGCCAAAACGTCCGCAGGATGTACTGGGCGTATGCCACGAGTGCGTTCCCGACCCGGATGGACAGCGGGATGACGTCGTAGGGCACCACGCCGCCGCGCGACCCTTGCGTGGCAATCGTCGCCACGGACGACAGGACCGTGAGGGCCAGCAGCGGCGCTTTCTCGAACGCCAGTCGCGCGAAGCCCGAGCCCACCTTCCTGGGCTCCGCGCCGGTAAGGTCCAAGCGGCCCAGTGGCCAGTAGTCGAGGAGCAGCAGAACGGCGGGCAAGGTCACGAGCATCGGCTTCGCCATCAGCCCGAGGGCGAAAGGGGCCGCCACCATCAGGTATCGGCGCACACCCGGGCGCTGGACGTAGTGCGTATAGGCGGCCATGGTCAGCAGCCAGAAGAAGGTGCTGAGCACGTCCTTCCGCTCGGCAATCCAGGCCACGGATTCAACGTGCAGCGGATGCAGGGCAAACAAGGCGGCGACAAACGCGCTCGGCCACAACGCCTTGGTGGCGTCCCATCGGGCCGTCATCCTGCACAAAACGAGAAACAGCAACACGCTGTTGAGGACGTGCCAGAGGACGTTGACCACGTGGTGGGCGGGTGCGCTGACGCCGAAGAGCTGTACGTCGAGCATGTAGGAGAGCCACGTGAGCGGATGCCAGTTGGCCGCATGGCCCGTGGTAAAGGCCCAGCGCAGGTTGTCCCAGGTCAGGCCGGCCTGGGTGTGCGGGTTCTCGGTGACGTAGAGGTGGTCGTCGTAGTTGACGAAGTCGAAGCCGCGGGTTTGCCAGTAGACGGCCAGCGTGATCAGGATGAGTGCGCCGCAGACCAGGCAGACGTGCCTTAGGGGTATCTCCTGGTCCGCACGCGACGCGGTTGCCTGCTGGGCCTTGGCGGCTTCCTGCTTGCGTGGGACCTTCCTGGCCTTCCGGGCTTTCTTCTTTCCCAATATCCCACTCTCCGGCGTAGCTACGAACTCACAGTCCCCTTCGGCTCTCCCGGTGAGAATTCATAAGGTTCTACCGTTCCAGCGCGAAATATGCTAGACGGTCGTCCTTGACGAAGGCCCCGAGGGACCAGGAGGACCGTCACGAAAGATTGAAGAAGCCAGGCCCACGTGAAGTGGGAATGCCTTTGCCATGTGGCGATTATACCAAAGTACCGCCGGAAGGAGTTCTACGGCAAAATGCGAAAGCGGATCGGGGAGATTCTGCGCGATTTGTGTAGGCAGAACGAGGTGGTGTTGGTAGAACGCAATGCCATGCCCGATCATATCCACATCCTGTGCGCGCGGGTATTGGGTCAGCACCGTGGGCCTGGACGAGGAGCGGACCCGCGAGTACATCCGTGACCAACAACATCTGGACAAGCAATTGGACCAAAGCCAACTCGACTCAGACAAGGAGGCCCCTTTACGGGGCCTTCCTCAAGCCATCAGTTGTGCTGCTGGCACGTAACCCCGAACCCCGAAACCCCAACCCCGATCTTTTCTCTTGACAAAGTCGGCGGCGGGGGGCACAATTGTGCGCAATCCTGGGTTGAGCTAGACAACTCCTGCTGCGGAAGGAGGAGGGGATGAGGCAATAGGGGTTCCGGGCAACGCGGTTGACACCGGAGTATATCGATGGCGCAGTTCCCGACCCGAGAAGCGGAGATCGCGGCCGCCGAACAGGCCACGACCACCAAGGACGAGGCCCTCGAGGGCCTCACCGACGCCATGAGGGCCGACCTGCGCTACGCGGAAAACACCGTCGACTTCGACGACGACAAGCTCAAGCTGCTCGGGTGGGGTGGGCGCAAGGCGGGCACGTCGCTCGAGCCCTGCGCTAGGGCGAAGGCAGAAAACGGGGACTGGGACTGCCTTGAAAACAGAACCCTAAGTGGTGTCATATCAATGTCTTGTAGACTTCGCAATTTTCATCGTTTGCGGGTGAGGCGGAGCCTCATGAACAGCTGTCCCTGCTTTCTGCCCACCGAGGTGGCGTCCTACAAGATCGAACGCCGCGAACGCCCCGAGGGCCGCTGGTCAATCCCCGGCGTCGCCGTGGAGACCGAGTCCACCCTGACCAGCCAAGAGCGCGGCAAAGAATGGGAATACCGCCTCATCGCCGTCAACAAAGCCGGCGAAGGCACCCCCAGCAACACCGTCATGGCGGTGCTGTGAGGTGCGAGACTGAAATACTGAGAGCAACGATGTGGGTTTTGGAACAGGAAACTCTGTGTGGGAAAACGGAGGACTGAATCATGCGAACGTGGATTGCTGTCATGTCAATTGCACTGGCAGGTGCTTCCCTTCTGCTCACCGCCTGCCCAGCCGAGATCCTGGCTGGCGAGTACGTGAAGAGCGTTACCCCGGGCGACAATATCACTGTCGATCCGCCTGACGGTATGGGGCACGTGGTGATCTCCGCCAGCGGCGAACCCGGTCCGCAGGGGGAGAAGGGCGACAAAGGGGACAAGGGAGATCAAGGAGACCAAGGCGAGCAAGGCCCGGCAGGTGAGCGAGGGTCGGTAGGACCCGAGGGGCCACAAGGACCTGAAGCACCGCAGGGACCTCGCGGACCTGAAGGGCTCATCGGGCCGCGCGGCGAGACAGGAGGCACGGGTGCTACCGGCCCACAGGGGCCAGAAGGGCCAGAGGGATCAGAGGGACCCGCTGGGCCCGGGGGACCCCAAGGGCCGCGCGGCGAGACAGGAGCCACGGGTGCTACCGGCCCACAGGGGCCAGAAGGGCCGGGGGGATCACAGGGACCCGCTGGGCCCGAGGGACCCCAAGGCCCGCGCGGCGAGACAGGAGCCACGGGTGCTACCGGCCCACAGGGGCCAGAAGGGCCGGAGGGATCACAGGGACCCCCTGGGCCCGAGGGACCCCAAGGGCCGCGCGGCGAGACAGGAGCCACGGGTGCTACCGGCCCACAGGGGCCAGAAGGGCCGGAGGGACCACAGGGACCCGCTGGGCCCGAGGGACCCCAAGGCCCGCCCAACGAGACAGGAGCATTTACCACCCTCTCTGTAAGTGCTCCAGCAGCAACAGCAGACCCCGTTACTATTACTGGTGGCCTCTATACAGGTTCAGATTCAGCTAGAATAATCGATGTATCTAGAAGTATTGAGAATACAATTTCCGATAATGCTCTTTTTGATGGACAACATAATAGCTTACAGGTTACATCAGATTTTACAGGTGCGCCTATAGGGAAGACCATGATTTCTAAAGTTTTTGGTAATATGTTAACAAGAGAGGGCACACTTGATGGATATGGAAGTAGTTGCGCGGAACAAAACTATGCTCAAAGAAACTGGATAGAATCTAGTAGCATTTTTGCTGCTGATGAGAATAGTTATGGAGTTGAAAATTATGCCTATTCCTCAATTCTTAGAGATAAGGCAAATCTTACTGATGCTGGACAGACTTTATCTGTTAAAGATTGGAATATTCATATAGATTCCGATTGTACTGCTGTTGAAACAGCAGGAACTCTCAATATAGATAATGTGGGATTGTATGTTGAGCAAGTGCTTTCAGGTAATGCAAGCGTTACAAATGGAACCCTAAATACTTACGGGATCTATTTTGGCACAATCACAGGACACCCTTCAGGCGAAACGTACTCAATAAAAGACGCTTCTACCCGTGATTGGATGTTAGGCAACCAGAAGATTTACTTTGACTCAACCGATACTTACATCTATGCCAATACCGATGACCCAGAAGATTTAGTAATAGGTGCAGACCAAGATATTATTTTAGAACCAGATAATGCAGTAATAGTAACTCAAGGTTTAGTTATACCAAGTGGAACAACGCCTGCACCAGCTACAGAAGGTGCGCTCTTTCTTGATACTGACGCAGGCGGAAATGGTGTGTTAGTTATGTATGCCAATGGTGGCTGGAGAACAGTAGCAAGCTTATAAGGGGCAGTCAGTAACCACCAGCATAGCTGGTGGCTTGAGGAAGGCCCCGTAAACGGGCCTGGGGTCCGATCTTGGGGACAGCATACCGAAGTCCGGACGTCATCCCGTTGGACACTGTATGCGCGACGCGGTCTCGCGCATTAGGTCCTCGAATTCGCGGTCCTTGGCCCGATGCCGAGGCGGCGGCTGCGGCCAGGGCGTGGAGGAGGATACCTGCCAATCGCGCGGCCGGGCCATGGGTGTTTGCGGAAGCTGCCATGGCGCGCCTCTTGCGCTGCGTCAACTCCACGGGGATTCCAACAGAAGAGGCGCAACAGGCGCTTGAGCGTGGTGTCGCTTGACTTCAGTACTTCCCTCCGGCGGCCGACTCGCGGCCTTTGGGTTCGAGCATGAGTACGAGCACAGCCCTGTGAACGGTTACCTGCGGCCAGGCCTCCGGCGGCCGCTGCCGTCAGGCGAGGCTTGAACTGGGGGCTGGGTTTCCGCATCATGCGAGCGCCATGAGGAGTTTTGTGAAGAACTACGGTTGGGCGGTGCTTTCGGGGGTGTTGCTGGCGCTGTGCTTCCCGAAATGGGGGCTGTTTCCGTTGGGGTGGGTGGCGTTGGTCCCGGTGGTGTGGCGGGCTCAGGGGCTGCGGCCATGGCGGGCGGCTATCCAGTTCTTCGTGGCCGGCTGGGTGTTCCACGCGATGCTGCTGCACTGGCTGATGGGCAACGTGTATTGGGCCGGCGGCTGGGCCTTTGTGGGCTATCTGGTGCTGTGCACCATCCTGGCGTCGTATCGGGGCGTGGTGGGTTTGGTGTGGGCGTGGCTGCGCGGGCGCGCGCCCGTGCTCGGCGGGGCGCTCAGCCTCGCGCTGCTGTGGGCGGCGATGGAGGTCGCGGACTCGTATCTCTTCACCGGGTTCGGCTGGGGGGCCGTGGCGTACAGCCAGGGGCGCGACCTCGCGCTGGCGCAGTGGGCGGCCGTTGGGGGCACGCCGTTGGTCTCGGCGGTCGTGGTGCTGTTCAACGCGCTGGTGGCACTCGCTATCGTCGAGAAGGGCGGGATCCGGTGGTTGCGGGCGGCGGCGGCCGTGGCCGTGCTGGTCTTGGGGCACGTCGTGGGGGCGGCGCTGTTGGACGAAGCGGACTATGATAGCCGGCCGCTGGCCGTGGGCCTCGTGCAGACGGATTTCCCGCTCGAGATGAAGTGGGACGCGGAATACGGGGTCGAGATGGTGCGCAATGCGGCCGAGAAATCCCGGCTATTGGCCGAGCAGAAGCCGGTGGACCTGTTCGTGTGGCCCGAGGCGGTGATCATGCACCAAATCGAGACGCCCGGAATCGAGCGCGAGGTGACGGCGCTGACGAAAGAGACGGGCGTCCCGCTGTACGTCGGGTCCGTTCGCTACGACGCGGACCAGAAGGGGTGGCCCAACTCGAGCTATCTCATCGCGTCAGACGGGACCATCGTGGACTACTACGACAAAGTGCACCTGTGCCCGTTCGGCGAGTACGCGCCGTTCGCGCGGCACTTCCCGTTTCTGAAGGCCATGGTGCCCGCGATCGGCGACGTGATGTTCGGCGAGGAAGCGAAGGCCTGGCCGGTGGGCGGACGCACCATTGGGCCGCTGATTTGTTTCGAGGTCCTGTTCGCACGGATGGCCGAGGAACTCCGCGGAATGGGCGCGGATTGTATAGTCGTGATCACGAACCTGGGTTGGTTTGGCGCGAGCGGCGCGATCCCGCAGGAGTTCGAGTTCGCCCGACTACGCGCCGTCGAGACGCGGCTCCCGGTAGTGCATTGCGCCAACACGGGGATCTCGGGCGTGTTCGACCCGTGGGGACGGTTCACCTTGATCGAGGGCATCTTCGACCAGTTCGGCCGTTTGCGCCGCTTCAAAGACGGCGTGTCGCCCCGGGCGACCATAATGCGCCGCGCCGGCGGCGTGTTGCCCGTCGCGGCCCCTGGGAAACGCCCTGTACCTCACGGTCCCCGCGTAGTTCCCTGGCTGGCCGTGGCCGGTTCGGGGCTCCTGGTCCTGGCCGGCCTGGCGACCGCTTTCAAGAAGCACACCCCGAAGCCATGAACCGCGCCCGTGGTCATCCAATGACTCAATCACTCAATTCTTCAATCTCTCAATCACTCAATTCCCCAATGACTGCGTCGCACCAACAGCTCTCGAAATTCGCGGCCGTGTTCGCCGGCGGCACGATGATCAGCCGCGTGCTGGGCCTCGTCCGCGACATCACCATCACGGCCCTGGTGCCCGGCGTTTCGCGCGATGCGTTCATCGTCGCGTTTCGATTTCCCAACATGCTGCGGGACCTGGTGGGCGAGGGGGCCTCGAACGCGGCCTTCGTGCCGGTCCTTTCCGAGACCATCGAGAAGGAGTCCGAGGCGGCGTTTCGCGAGCTGGTGTCCGCGCTGCTTTCGGCCATGGTGGTCATCCTCGGCGTCATCACGATTCTCGGCGTGCTCTTCGTGCCGTTGCTGCTGCATCTGCTGGGTGCGCTCGAGCACGTAACCGGCACCGACAACCTGACCGAACACGACGTCGCCCTGATGATGTCCCTGGCGCGCTGGACCTTCCCCTACATCTTCCTGATCGGCCTGGCCGTGTTCGCCATGGGGCCGCTGTTCATCATGAAGCACTACGCCACGCCGTCGTGGTCGCCCGCGTTGCTGAACGTAGCGCTGATCCTGACGTGCGTGGCGTTCCGCGACCGCTTCCCGGATCCGGCCTACGCGCTCGTGTGCGGGGTGTGGCTGGGCGGTCTGGCGCAGTTGGCGGTCCAATACGTGGCGCTGAGGAAACACGCCGGCGTCTGGCTGCCCAACTTTCACCTGCGTCACCCGGGGATTCGGCAGGCCCTGTGGCTGCTGGCGCCGGTGTTGCTGGGCCAGGCGGCCGGCGAGGTCAACAAGCTGGTGGACAACCTATTCGCGGCGTCGCTGGCCAACGGGAGCGTCACGGCGCTGTTCTACGCCAACCGCTTGATCCAACTCCCGCTGGCGGTGTTCGGCATTGCCATCGCGGCCGCCATCCTGCCCACCATTTCGCGGGCCGCCGCGCGCACGGACCTGGCCGAAGTGCGCGGGACCCTCATGCACGGGCTGCGGCAGTGCTTGTTTCTCATCAGCCCGGCGCTCGTGGGCCTCGTGGTGCTGCACCGGCCCATCGTCGCCCTGTTGTTCCAGCGCGGCGCCTTCGGCGTGGACGACGCGACCCGGACTTCGGCCGCCCTGCTCTTCTACGCGGGCGGCCTGTTGTTCTTTGCGTGGGTCAAGGTGGCCGTTGCGGGCTTCTACGCGGTCCAAGACACCAAGACGCCCGTCATCGCGGCCTCGCTGAGCATGGGCCTGAACATCGCGCTGAACTTCGCCCTGGTGCGCCCCCTGGGCTACCGGGGGCTCGCCCTCGCCACCACCATCTCGTTTGCCGTGAACTTCCTACTGCTCTACGCGCTGCTGTGCAGGCGCTTCGGCGCGCTCTGGGACCGGGCGTTTGTGTCGGGACTGCTGAGGATTGCGCTCGCGGCGTTGGCCGCGGCCGTGGTCGCGTATCTGGGGTTGTCGTTTGCCCAGCGGCTGCATCCCACGGACGCGCTGGCGGGGCGGGCCATCCGCGTTTTCATTCCCCTGGCCGGGGCCGGGGTCTCCTATGCGCTGGTGTGCGCGGCGCTGAGAGTGAAGGAGCTGGGGCTGTTCATCGGCATCCTGCGCCGCAGCGGGGGCGGTTCCTGAGGGACGTCGAGCATGGGAGGAATAGGACGAATAGGACGCATGGGACCTATGGTTGCGTTCGTGTCCGCTGTCTCAGGTGCGTCCGCCGTGTTCCTTGAGGAACTCGAGCACGTCGGGATACCCGAACTCGGCGGCTTCGTGCGAAGGGGTTTGGCCGTGCTTGTCGCGCGCATTGACATCGGCCCCCTTGGCCAGCAACAGTGCGACGTTGGCCAGAACGCGGTCTTTGGGCGCCTTTGACCGCGCGGCCAGATGGAGGGGGGTCTCGCCGTCCTTGTCCACGGCGCACACGTCGGCATCTTCCTCGATGAGCAGCTTCGCGACCTCGAAGTGGCCGCGTCCAGCGGCGACGTGCAGCGGCGTGCAGCCGTCCAAGGCCAGGGATTTCGCGTCGGCCCCCGCCAGGAGCAGAACTTTCACCATCTCCAACTCGCCTCTGCCGGCCGCGGCCTGGAGCGGCCCGACACCGTATCGGTCGCGGTAGTTGACGTTGGCTCCCTCCCCGAGCAGCCGGCGCACTTCAGGCAACTGCCCGTTCTTCGCCGCTTCGAGGAGTTGCTCGTTGTTCTGCTGGAACTTCTCGTAATCGGCCACGCTCGAGCTGGCGATGGACAGCGACACAAACGGGGAATCGGGCGAGACGGTGATGAAACCGCCGCAAAGCTTGCACTTCCCCCGCGCCCCAAGGTACTTGTCCCGGATCCGAAGGATCCGGTGGCAATGCGGACATTCGTATTGGATCATACGAGCCTCGCATCCGCCCGCGGCAAGAGGCTACCGGGGCGCGGACTCCGGAACGAGACCGTTCCCCTTCGCCATGCCCAAGCCGTCTTGGCGAAGATCCAGGATACACGAAATCGCTTCAGTCGTCCAGAAAAAAGCGGACAAGCCAGGCACGGCTTGACGCCGGCCAGCCAAGCTGCTAGTTTGAAGCTGTTGAGCAGAAGGCAGGGAGGGCCGGGGACGGGGTTAGGGCCGTTCGTTCTCGTTGATGATGAGCCTTTTGGGTATTCTTGGCCGCGTCGGTCAACCCGCTTGCGCGTTCAGTGATCTGGGGAAGCTGCCCACGGGGCACTGACCGGCGCCAACTTGAGCCCGAGGAGACAGAGAGGATGATTCCAGCGTACTACGAGTTCGCGTGTCCCGTGAAGATCGTGAGCGGCTTGAAGGCGCTCTCGAATCTGCCCTTCGAGATGGACCTGCTGGGAGCGCATCGCGCGCTGATCGTGACCGACGCGGGGGTCGTGGGCGCGGGGCTCATCAAGAAGGTGCAGAGCGTCTTCGAGGGATCCAACTGCGCCGTCGGCGCGCTGTACGACAAGACGCCGCCGGATTCGGGCAGCCGGGTTGTGAATGAGGTGGCCGGGCTGTACGGGTCAGCGGGGTGCGACTGTTTCGTGGCGGTCGGGGGCGGGAGCGCCATGGACACGGCCAAGGCCGCCAACATGATCGTGACGGCGGGCACGGACGACCTGATGCAGTTTCAGGGTGCGGAGCGGCTGAAGCAACCCATGAAGCCGTTCATCGCGATCCCGACGACGGCCGGCACGGGGAGCGAGGTGACGATGGCGGCCGTGATCTACGACGAAGCGACGCACGCCAAGATGGGACTCACCTCGTACCGGCTCTTCCCGGACGTGGCCATCCTCGACCCGAAGATGATGGTTACCATGCCGCCGAAGATCACGGCCGCGACCGGCATGGACGCGCTGACGCACGCCATCGAGGCGTACTACTGTCTGCAGAAAAACCCCGTGTCCGACGCGTTCAGCGTGGCGGCCATTCGTCTTATCGTCGAGCACCTGGCCGCGTGCGTCGAGGACGGGCGCGACGAGAACCGGCGGCTGGCCATGGCGAACGCGGCGCTGCTGGCCGGCATCAGCTTCTCGAACTCGCTGTTGGGGGTGGTCCACGCGCTGGCGCACGCGACCGGCGGCGTGTGCCGCGTGCCGCACGGGGTCGCCAACGGCATCTTCCTGCCGTGGGGCATGGAGAACAACCTCGATAAGGCCGGCGAGACGATCGCGGAGCTGGCCCCCGTTCTCGGTGCATCCGGGTCCGGTCCGCCGCTCGAGCGCGCGAAAGCGGCCGTACAGGCGGTGCGCGACCTCGGCAGACGCCTCAACGGACTGTGCGGTCTGCCGACTTCGCTGCGAGAAGCGGGCGTCACCGAAGACAAGCTCGAGACTATCGCCAAGACGGCCGTCAACGACGGGTCGGTCACGTTCAACCCCGAGGACGTGACGTACGACAGCGCCCTGGCTCTCCTGCGAAAGGCGTACTGAGGAGGGGTGTTCGGCGCCCCAGCCGCATCGACTGATATCAACGGCCATCATCGGCGTCGGGCTGTTGTTCTCGCTCGGGCTCGCGGCGCTCCGCATGCACGTCGCGTGGTGGCCGCTGCATCCCATCGGGTTAGCGCGGGCCGTCGGGATCGCCAAGAAGCTCCTCGGGGAAGTCCGGCGGCAAGGGGATCCGCAATTCGCGGCACCGTTGCGCTTCTTGCCGGGCCGCATCGAGGGCCTGGGTCCTGTAGAGGGCTACGGCCAGTTGGGGACGCACACGGTCCAGCGTCGGGTCCTGCTCGAGGGCGGTGCGGAACGGCCCGAGGGCGCCTCGGAAGTCGCCGGCCCGGCACAGGGCCTCGCCAAGGGCGGCATGGAGCCATGGGTCCGACGGCCTGAGCGCACAGGCCACGCGATACAGATCGATCGCGCCCGCGGCAAAGCCCGCCTGTTCGAGATTGGCCGCCGAGCGCGCCTGGACGTCCGCTTCGCGAGGCAGGGTCTGATGATCTCGGAAGCTGGACCGGTCGGCCGGCAGCACGAACGTGAGCAGCAAGGGGAAATCGTCGATGTTGCGGACCCGGTACAGCCCGCGGAACGCTTGAGCTTGGCCCGCGGGCAGGGCCACCCCCTCGAAGAGGTAGCGTATGTTGGGCGCGAAGGACTCGTAGACGGGGAAGAAACAGCGGGTCTCGCCGGTCTCGGGGGCGCCGGCGGGTCCTATGTCGATGGTTCCCGGGAAGCCCGCTGCGCCCCGCCCCGTCTCGTAGGCCAGTTCCACGGGGAGGGGGTCGGCGTTCGGCGCGAGTGCGAGGGCCAAATAGCCGGCCTTGAAGGCCATCTGCTGGTGGTGAGGGCGGCTGTCCGGTGCAATCAATGGCTCGCGAAGCCGGAACAAGACACGGTGCTCGAGTTGGACTCGCTCGGTCTCGAGGGGCTCGAGACGGGCCGATCCGTAGCGCTGCACCAGCGCGCCCACCTGGTGGCGCTGGACCGCGCGCGCGCCGTAGAGCGGCGCGAGCAGCAACAGGGCCGCGGCAGCGACGCCGTAGCACACCCGCCGAACCGGCGGCGCCCACCAGCGGTCGGGGGCCGCCAGCGCGCGCGCCAGCCGGTGGCGCCGCTCGCGCTGCCGCAGCCCCCACAGGGCGAGGCCCACCTGGTCCGCGAGAAGCCCGAGGCACCACAGAGGCACGAATCCCAAATGAAAGCAGTGACGAAACTCGAACTTGAGGTTCACGTAGCTGCATACGTAAAACAGCCCCAGCAAGGTCAGCCACGCCAACCGAGGGCGTCGCACACTGAGCACCACGAGCGCCGCGGCTGCGTAGAAGAGGCCGAAACGCGTGAAGTGCGTGGCCAGCGGGACATGCAGCGCCAGGGCCCTGTCCATCACGGCGTTGGGCGGACGCGGATACGGGCCCAGTCGCACGCGCGGGTCCCGCAGGATGCGCAGCACCGCCGCGTATCCCCGCGCGATCATGTCCCCCGGAAACGTACGTACGACGTCCAGATAGAAGCGGTGGCCGGCCTGTTCTGAGCGCGCGCCGTAGTAGACCTCGGGCTCCGTCCAGCCCAGGACGCGCTCGCCGTAGCTGCTGGCGGTGGCAAAGGCGAAGGGATCGCTGACGTTGTAGAGGCGCTCGTACGAAGCCCTTCCGAGGCCCAGGTCGTCTTCGTAAGCCGTGGACAGACCGAGGATGATCTCCTGGAAGGTCGTATGGCTCGATGCCTTCAAGGCGGGCCAGGCGGGGATAACGAACCCGACGGCCAAGAGTGTGACCGCGGCCATACGGTGGACGATAGACAGGCGCGGCTTTCCCCGCGACGCAAACGCGACAATCAATGGCGCGGGGACCGCCATCACGAACAGGTCCTCGCGAAAGCCCACGCCGAACCCGATGGTGAGCCCAAGCAGGGTGGCCAGCCCGCAGAGGGCGCGTCCCGTGACGCGCTTTTTGACGACGTAGCCCATGAGGAAGACGGCGCCCAGCAGGAAGGGGGCTTTGCAGAAGTCGCGTATCGAGGGCAGTTGGGCGAGCATCGCGGGCATGAGCAGGAAGGCGATGGCCGCGACCGCGCTGAAGAGCCGGTTCATGCCGAGGCGGAACAGCCCGTATGCCGCGGCGCCCGTCGCACAGAACAGGACAATCAAGGGGATCTTGACCGCGTTCCAGGATAGACCGCACAACCACCAGGTGAGCCCGACTACCCGCATGAGGTAGTAGTGTTCGAGATGCCACTGGAAGGGTTCGGAGGTGGGAAGGTCATCGGGGATTCGATCCCAGTCGATCTCCGCTTCGCGCTGATCGAGGAACGCGCGCAACTCCGGCGCCTTCGAGACGTCGGGCACTACGAAGCCGTTGCCGGCGGCCCACATCGCCGACGCGGCGAACCAGGTGTAATGGATGCTGTACCGGTCCGGGCCCAGCTTGCCCGTCCACGTCAAGAGGTAGGCGCCGCCTACGAAGGCGGCGACGATGATGACCAACAGAACCAAGCGCTGGTCGGAGAATACGCCCCGGAGCGAGGCCACACGTGTCTTCGATTCGGTCATCTGGGAATCAAGTGGAAATCACTGCCGTCCCAAGCCGCATATCTCACACCTTCCGTGTCATTGCGAGCGAAGCGAAGCAATCTCCGCAGGGCGAAGAAATTGCTTCGCTTCGCTCGCAATGACACGGGGAAACGCACTGTCTGTACGCGAGCATCTCTCTCGCGCTGGCAAGCCGTTTCGCACGGGGCCTTAAAGCAACTCCGGCCCGACGACTGTGAAAAATGCGGGGCAGGGGGAAGCTTTAGGGACAAACCACGCAGCAACTCTCTCCTTCCGCGGGGACCTCGAACGGCCCCCCTCGCCACACGACTCACGGCTTCAACCTATCCCCTTCACAGCCCATTGTCAACCTGGCCTCGTGATCGCTTCTTGAGAACAGCCCAACGCGCGGTCGCCGTTGTTGGGGTAGCTTGGTTGTTCCGGCGTCGCCGTCGGCGGAATGCCCCAGGCGCGGTAACTGTTTCTTGCGATATGAGTTGCCTGCGCCAGAATGCCTCGCGAGCGGCGACCGCATCCTGGGCGACTGCGCTGGTCTTGGTTGTGTTGGGGGTGGCGGTTCTGGGGGTGGAACCTGTTCAGGAGCAAGAAGTTATGTCCGAGAGGCGCGAGACGCATGGCCGCAGGCCGAATCGCCTGGCCCACGAGACGAGCCCGTACCTGCTCCAGCATGCGTATAACCCGGTGGATTGGTATGCCTGGGGCCCGGAGGCGCTCGAACGGGCCAAAGCGGAGGACAAGCCGATTTTCCTGTCCATCGGGTATTCGGCGTGCCACTGGTGCCACGTCATGGAACGGGAGTCCTTCGAGAACGAGGCCATCGCTGCGTTTCTCAATGAGCACTTCGTGAGCATCAAAGTCGACCGGGAGGAACGGCCCGACCTCGACGACATCTACATGGCGGCCGTGCAACTGATGACGGGCGGCGGCGGGTGGCCGATGAGCGTGTTCCTGACGCCGGACCTGAAGCCATTCTACGGCGGCACGTATTTCCCGCCCGAGGACCGCTTTGGCCGCGCCGGATTCATGACGCTTCTGAGGGGCATCGAGCAGGCGTGGCGCGAGAACCGCGACGAGGTGGTGCGGAGCGCGGAGTCGCTGACGGGGGCGGTCCAGCAGCAACTGGCCCGGATGCCCGCTGGCGAGGGCAAGCTGAGCGCGAAGTTGTATGACGCGGCCCTGGCCGCGCTGCGCGGGAGCTTTGACGCACAGGAAGGTGGGTTCTCGTCCGCGCCGAAGTTCCCGCCGTCGTCGGCTATCGCTTTCCTACTGCGGCACTACGCGCGGACCAGCGATGCGGGCGCGCTCGAGATGGCGACGCTGACGCTGGACAAGATGGCTGGAAGCGGCATGTACGACCACCTGGGCGGCGGGTTCCACCGTTACTCGGTCGATGCGCGGTGGCTCGTGCCCCATTTCGAGAAGATGCTGTACGACAACGCGCAACTGAGCCAGGTCTATCTCGATGCCTATCAACTGACCGGGAACGCCCTATACAAGCGCGTTGCCGTCGAGACGCTGGACTATGTGCTGCGGGACATGAGCGACGACGCGGGGGGCTTCCACTCGTCCGAGGACGCCGACAGCGAAGGCGAGGAAGGCACGTTCTACCTTTGGACGCTCGAGGAGCTGCGGTCGGTGCTCGGCGAGGACGATGCCCGCGTGTTCTGCGCCTACTACGACGTCAAAGAGGACGGCAACTTCGACTCGCCGGAGCCGTATCACGCGCGGCGGAACGTCCTGCACGTCCCACGGCCGGCCGCGGCCGTGGCCGAGGAACTGGGGCTCGATGCAGCCGAGCTCGAGACACGGCTCGGCGCGTTGCGCGCCAAGCTGCGGGCGGTGCGGTCGCGGCGGGTTCGGCCGGGTTTGGACGACAAGGTGCTGACGTCGTGGAACGCGCTGATGATTGCGGCATTGGCGCGCGGCTACCAAGTGCTTGGCGATGAGCGCTATCGGGACGCCGCGGTCAACGCGGCCGACTTCATCCTGACGCGCATGATGAGGGACGGCGAACTGCTGCGCACGTATCGCCAAGGCGAAAGTCGTCTGCCGGGGTTTCTCGATGACTACGCGTTTACGGTGGTGGCGCTTGTGGAGCTGTATGAGGCCACGTTCGACGTGCGTTGGCTCGAGGCGGCCGACGACGTGGCGCGCGGGATGATCGCGCGGCTTTGGGATGAAGAGGACGGGGCGTTCTACTTCGCGCCCCTCTCTCAGGGCGACCTCATAGCGCGTCAGAAGCCCACGTACGACGGGGCCGAGCCCTCGGGCAACGCCATGGCGGCCATCGGTCTGCTGCGCCTGGCCAAGCTCACGGACCACCCCGACTACGAAGACAAGGCCGTTCGGATCCTCGAGGGGAACAGCTCGAACATGGCCCGTGCGCCCCGGGGTTTTCTTGCGATGCTGCGGGCGGCCGAATACGTGCTGTCGCCGGTGAAGGAGGTGGCGATCGTCGGCCCGCGAGGTCGCGAAGACACGGAGGCCCTGCTGCGGGCGTTGCACAGCCGATTCGTACCCAATAGAATAGTGGCGGCGTTTGACCCTGCGGCCGACGGGGCAGCGGCGGCCGTCGAGAAGGTGCCGCTGCTGCAAGGGAAGCGGTTGGTGTCAGGCAAGGCGGCTGCCTACGTATGCAAGGACTACGTGTGCACGGCCCCGGTCACCGAGCCGGAAGACTTGATGGCGGCGCTGGGCGTCTCGGCGAAGCCAGCGGCGCCGTCGGGAGGCGTCCATTGAGGAAGGGCACGCGTTCCGCGTTGCTGGTGGTCTGCGTGGCGTTGGGCTTGGCCGCCGAGGCGCAGTTCGGCCCCGCCGGGCCGAGGGCGTCCGTTGAACCGCTGTCGCAGACGGATGCGGCCCATCCCGGGGGCGTGCTGCGCGTTGCGGTCCAGGTCGACCTCGGGGACACGAAGTGGCACGTCAACGCGCACAAGCTGACGGACCCGTTCCTGATTCCCACGGTGCTCGCTCTGGCGCCGCCCGAGGGGGTGTCGGTCGAGGAGATCGTGTATCCCGAGCCGAAGACGCTGGCACTCGCGGCGACATCCGAAGAGCTGGTGGTGTACGGCAGGGAGTTCACCGTAGGCGTGGCGTTCGGCATCGGGGACGCCCTCGCGCCCGGCGACTATGAAGTCGCGGGTACGTTGCGGTACCAGGCCTGCGACGAGAAGCAGTGCCTCCCGCCCAAATCCATCCCGGTGAGCATCGCCGTGAAGGTCGTGTCCGCGACTCAAGCCCTCACCGACCAGCATGCCGACGTGTTCGCGGGGATCCGCTTCGGGACGTCCGGGGCGGCCGAACCCGCACCCGAAATCCCCACGCCGACGGCAACACCCGCGGCCGTCGAGGAGAACTGGCGGGAGCTCGCCGAGGGCTTCACGGTAACCGGCTCCGCATCCGGATATCTCGACGTGGACGCGTTTCTGGGCTTCATCGACCGGGTCGAAGCGGGGCGTGGGCACGAACAAGAGACGCCGTTCGCCGGCCGTGGCGTCTGGTTCATCGTGCTGTTCGTGGCGGTGGGCGGCCTGCTGCTCAACTTGACCCCGTGCGTGCTCCCGCTGATCCCGATCAACCTGGCCATCATCGGGGCCGGGGCACGCGCGGGCTCGCGGACGCGCGGCTTCCTGCTCGGGGGTACGTACGGCGCGGGCATCGCCCTGGCCTACGGGGCCCTGGGTCTCGTGGTCATAGTGGGCGTGGCCGGCGCCTTCGGCGCCATCAACGGTACGTTCTGGTTCAACGGGGCCATTGCGGTCCTCTTCGTCGTGCTCGCGTTGGCCATGTTCGACGTGCTCCTCATCGACTTCACGCGATTCCAGAGCAAGCTGGGCCTTCACAAGAAGGCGGGCGGCAGCTTCGTGCTCGCGTTCGGTATGGGCATCGTGGCGGCGCTGTTGGCCGGGGCCTGCGTTGCGCCCGTGGTGATCTCGACCATTGTCTACGCGCAGAACCAATACGCCAAGGGCGTGACCATCGCCCTCTTCCTGCCCTTCCTGCTGGGCGCGGGCATGGCGTTGCCGTGGCCGTTTGCCGGCGCCGGTCTGTCGTTCCTGCCCAAGCCGGGCAAATGGATGGAACGGGTCAAGCAGGTGTTTGGCGTGCTGATCTTGTGCTTCGCCGTTTACTTCGGCTACCTTGCCTACTCGCTGTTCAGCCAGCGCTACCTCGTGGACCGGGAGGCCGTGGCCTCGAGCGCGCACATGGACGAGGAAGGCTGGCGGGCGTCGCTGTCGCAGGGGCTCGCGGAGGCCGAGCGGGCGGGCAAACCGGTCATCGTGGATTTCTGGGCCACGTGGTGCAAGAACTGCCTGGCCATGAATAAGACGACCTTCAAGGCCCCGTCGGTCATCGAGCGCATCGAGGGCTACGAGAAGGTGAAGTTCCAGGCCGAGGACATGGGGGCGCCGGCCACGAAAGAGGTGCTCGAGCACTTCGGGGTGCTCGGCTTACCCACCTACGTGACGCTCAGCCCCAGGGATTCCCGGCATGAAGGAGCAGAACGATGACCGTTGAGCGAACTCTTCGGCTGGTTGCGGGTTGCTTCGTGCTTCGCTGCGTCAACGGTTACCGTTGGACCGCGCTGGCGACCATGTGCTATTATCCAAGAAAGGATCTACCAACACAACAAGAAAAGGTCTCATGCTAGACTAGTCGCGCAGTCCTCTCGCGCAACGCCGTTGCGAGGCGAGAAAGGGTATCTTAATGAAAGCCGGCACAGTGCTCACAGCCTTCTCTACCGATCATCCCCGCCTGGTAACTGGTGGAATGCTTGCGGTCACACTGCTTCTCGCGCTGCTGGCCGTGCTTCCCTCCGTTTGGCCGGCTTATTTCCCGGGGCTGTCGCCCGTGGTGGTGGACACGGACCCGGAGAACATGTTGAGCAAGGACGAGGCGGCCCGCGTATTCCACAACGACATGAAGCGGGTCTTCTCGCTGAACGACATTGTGGTGGTGGGGGTGGTCAACGAGACCGATCCGAACGGTGTCTTCACCCCGCGCTCGTTGCGCGACATCTATGAGCTGACGGAGTACGCGCTGACCCTGAAGGGCGAGTCAATCGGCCAAGACGATCCGCAGGCCGGGGTCATCGATGCGGACGTTATCGCCCCCTCGACGGTGGATAACATCGAGCAGGGCGGTCCGGGCGTGGTGAAGTTCGAGTGGCTGATGCCCAAGCCGCCGGAAAGCGAAGCCGAGGCGCTGGCGATTCGCGAGAAAGCCCGCCGCATTCCTTTTCTCGACGGGACGCTGTTGTCTGAGAATGGCAAGGCGCTGTGCATATATTTGCCCATCACGGCCAAGGATCTCAGCTACAAGATCTACTCGATGCTGCGGGCGCGGATCGCCGAATTTGACGGTGACGAGCGTTTCTTCATTACGGGGCTGCCGGTGGCGAACGACACGTTTGGCGTCGAGATGTTTGTCCAAATGGCGATCTCGGCGCCGCTGGCCATGCTCGTTATCTTCCTGCTGATGCTGCTGTTCTTCCGCAAGCTGACCCTTATCATCGCCCCGATGATCATCGCCATGGTATCGGTGATCTGCACGATGGCGCTTTTGGTGATTATGGGGAACACCATTCATATCATGAGTTCGATGATCCCGATCTTCATCATGCCGATTGCGGTGCTTAATTCGATCCATATCTTGTCGGAGTTTTTCGAGCGTTACCAGGATACCAAGGATCGCCGACAGACGATTATTCAGGCGATGGACACGCTGTTTACTCCGATGCTCTATACCTCGTTGACCACCATGGCGGGTTTTGCGTCCTTGGCGCTTGCCCCTATCCCGCCGGTCCAGATCTTCGGACTCTTCGTCGCGTTTGGCATCCTCTTGGCTTGGTTTCTTACGATTACGTTCATTCCGGCCTATGTCATGTTCCTTTCGGATCGCCGTCTCGAGAATTTTGGTGTGGCCGGCGCACACGAGGACGAAGCGGCGGGGGCCAAGACGCTGATGGGCCGTTTGCTTAGGGGTTTGGGCAACGTGGCGTACCATCACGCGAAGCTCGTGGTTGTACTCACCGCCGTCGTCGCCCTAATCGCAGTCTATGGGATTACCAAAATCGAGATCAATGACAACCCGATTAAGTGGTTCAAGAAGTCACATGACATCCGGGTGGCTGATCATGTGCTGAACAAGCATTTCGGCGGCACGTATATGGCCTACCTGAGTCTGCGGGCGGCCGGGGAGCGCAGCGAATCCGACGGGGAGTCGGTTGAGCCGACGCCCCCGGGGCCGGAGACGGCCGAGCCGGCATTGCCCACGGGGCTCGATGGCGCTTCCTCGGAACCTGCGTTACCTTCGGGTCTCGGCGCGTCCTCCGAGCCGGAATTGCCGGCCGGTCTTGGCGGTGCGACCTCCGAGCCCGTGCAAGCCGTCGTCGCGCCGGAGCGATCACCTGCCCCGCCGGACATCTTCAAGGAACCGGAAGTGCTGCGCTACATCAGCGGGCTCCAGGAACATCTGTTGACCACAGGCGTGGTCGGCAAATCAAACTCGCTGTCCGACATCGTCAAGACCGTTCATCGCGAGCTCATCGACGGATCCGACGCGCAGTTCCGCATCCCGGACACCCGCGCGGCCGTGGCCCAATGCCTCATGCAATTCGAGAGCAGCCACCGTCCGGGGGACCTGTGGCACTTTGTCACACCTGATTTCGACACGACCAGCATCTGGGTGCAACTCAAGAGCGGCGACAACAAGGACATGTCCCGGGTGGTGGCTGCCATCAATGACTACATCGCGGCCCATCCCGCCACGTTCACGGTTGACGCTCGCGAAGACCCCATAGCCCTCGAACATGGCTGGTTCGGCCTCACGTATATCAACATCGTATGGCAAGAGAAGATGGTCACCGGTATGGTGCAAGCCTTCCTGGGCAGTTTCTTTGTCGTTCTGCTCATGATGATCATCCTGTTCCGATCCGGGTTGTGGGGTATCCTTTCCATGATCCCGCTCACCGTCACGATCGGCCTAATCTACGGCGTCATAGGTATTGTCGGCAAAGACTACGACATGCCCGTGGCTATTCTGTCCTCGATGACGCTGGGGCTGGCGGTGGACTTCGCCATTCACTTCCTGGTCCGCGGTCGAGTCCTGTACGATATTTACGGGACGTGGGAGAAGACGTACAGCCACGTCTTTGGCGAGCCGGCCCGCGCCATCACCCGCAACATTATCGTGATCGCGGTGGGCTTCACGCCCCTTCTCTTTGCGCCGCTGGTGCCTTACGTCACGGTGGGTGTTTTCCTGGCGGCGATTCTGTTTGTGTCGGGCGTGGCGACATTGGTGATCCTGCCCGCGCTGGTGCGATTGCTTGAACCGCTACTGTATCCAGAGACCAGGGTATGCTGTGTGACATGCCAGTGCGGCACCTGCATCATCTCGGCCGTGACCGCGGTATTGCTTGTGGCGCTGAACGTGCACCAGTTTCTAAGCATCGGCTGGACCACATTGAGCTGGGTCAGCTTGGCCCTATTGCCCGTGCTGGCCTTTTTCTGCGTGCTCATGTCGCGCCGCGAGCAATGCCGCATAGAGCATGAGTAGGAAGGGTATATGGCGCAAGCTTGCTTGCACACGCTATACAGGAAAGGAGATAAAGAAAATGGCCATTCGCCTAAGTACATTGATGTGTATAACGGTCTTTCTCGTGGCCGCAGCCACAGGGGCGTTTGCCCAGGACACCCCGTCGATCGACGAGATCGTGAAGAAGACCAATCACATGGCCTACTACCAGGGCAAGGACGGCAAGGCGCGTGTGAAGATGACGATCACGGACAAGCAGGGCCGCACGCGCACCAAGGAATTCTCGATTCTGCGCCTGAACGTTGGTGAGGACGACAAGGCACAGAAGTTCTATGTGTACTTCCATGAGCCTGCGGATGAACGGGGCACGGTGTTCATGGTCCATAAGCACGTGGACCGAGACGACGACCGGTGGCTTTATCTGCCGGCGCTGGACGTCGTGAAGCAGATCGCGGCGTCGGATGAGCGCACCAGCTTCGTAGGGTCGCATTTCTTCTACGAAGACGTGTCCGGCCGCGGCATCGACGAGGATGAGCATGAGCTCCTCGAGGTGACCGGCAACTACTTCGTGCTCAAGAACACGCCCAAGAAACCGGAATCCGTCGAGTTCGACTCGTACACCATGTGGATACACAAGGCCACGTTCATCCCCGTCGAGGTGAAGTTCGAGAAGGGGGGCGTCGTCTACCGCACCGTGAATGCGCTCAAGGTCGAGGACGTAGCGGCCAGCGGCGGCGCTTCCTACAAGACGGTGATGCAGTCTCGGATGACGGACGAGAACATCGGCGGGAACACGCTGCTGGAGTACACGAGCGTCCAGTACGATATCGGACTGGCCGAAGAGACGTTCACAGAGCGGTTCCTTCGGAACCCGCCGAGGAAGTACCTGGATTGATGCCGGTTACACGCGAGAACGAGGGGAAGTCTTCCTGATGCGAGTAGGCGCAGTGCTGATTGCCGGCTGGCTGCTGCTGGCCGGGTATGCCGGGGGAAACGAGCCGGCGCTGCCACAAGGGCTGGCGAGCGAAGAACCCGGGCTGCCGGAGGGGCTGGCGGCGCCCGGGGGTCCCGCGCTGCCGCCCGGCTTGGGCGGCGACCAGGAAGCGACGCCCGCGGACGAGGGCGAGGAGGATGGGGCGGATTTGATCCGGCGGCCGGAGTGGCTGCATGGTTTCTGGGAGATGCGGGGGGGCCTTCGGACCCGGCACGACGCGGCCCAGCCGCGGGACGCGACGGTGGGCGAGGTGCGGCTCCAGTTGGAGGCGGAGCGGGCGTGGGATCGCGCCGTGCTCGAGGTCACGGGAGACTTCATAGGCGACGGCGTGCTCGAGGAGGGGGACTTCGACCTGCGGCGCCTGCGCTTGACGTGGCGGCCGCTGGACGACCTCGACGTACGCCTGGGACGGCAGGTGCTGACTTGGGGCACGGGCGACCTCCTGTTCATCAACGACCTGTTCCCGAAGGACTGGCAGGCGTTCTTTGTCGGGCGGGACGTCGAGTACCTCAAGGCGCCGTCGGATGCGCTCAAGATCGG
>Ga0114930_10001502_pt1 | contig 22162 bp, 15 predicted proteins | sample AnhtaG_FD_87300 | JGI IMG/M metagenome (GOLD analysis project Ga0114930, IMG submission 87300) | Deep subsurface microbial communities from Anholt, Denmark to uncover new lineages of life (NeLLi) - Anholt_01485 metaG | ecosystem: Environmental > Aquatic > Marine > Oceanic > Sediment | place... | reverse complement strand
TCATTATTTTACCTGTAGGGGTTTTAAGCAAATCATCTCTGAATTCTATGTATTTTGGGATTTTAAAATCAGCGAGATTTTTTTTACAATAAGCGATAATATCTTCTGCTGTTGCATATTTTCCTTCTTTCAGTACTATGAAAGCTTTAGGAAGTTCGCCGTAAATTTTATCTCGTACTCCTATAACAGTCGCTAACGAGACTGCTGGGTGAGAATAAAGTACTTCTTCGATTTCTCTTGGATATATGTTTTCTCCGCCTCGAATAATCATGTCTTTTTTTCGATCAGTAATATAGAAAAATCCATCCTCGTCCATATGGCCAATATCTCCTGTATACAACCATCCATCTTTAAGAGTTTTAGCGTTTGCTTCAGGGTTTTTGAAATATTCTTTCATCACATTATCACCTTTAACAAGAATCTCACCTTTGGTGTTTGGAGGAAGATCTTTACCATCATTATTTGCAATCTTCATTTTATTTCCAGGTAAAGGCACTCCGATGCTCCCAATTTTTCGCTTATCTTCTGTTTCTGTAGGTATAGGGTTTACAGAGGATGCGCATGTGCCTTCCGTAAGACCATAGCCCTCAACGATCTTACATTTAAAAGTTTTTTCAAATTCTCTGAAAACTTCTACGGGTAGTGGCGCAGCTCCACATATGACAAATTCTAAAGAAGAGAGATCTAGATTTTCATGTGGCATTTTAAGTAAAATGGAAAGTATCGTTGGAACAGCGCTGAAAGTGGATGCTTTATATTTCGCTACCGTTTCCCAATGGGTTTGAGCTGAAAAACCTGGTGTTAAAATGCAACTAGCTCCAATTGTGAAAGGTGCCATAACTGTTACAATTTGAGCGTTAACATGGAACAACGGTAAAATCAACATAAACCGGTAATTTTCATTAGCTCTCAGAAAATCTTTTATCATCTCAGCATTTCTTCTAATATTAAAGTGAGTCTGTAAAACTCCTTTAGGAAAACCAGTTGTGCCTGATGTATAAAGTATAGCAGCAGAGTCATTTTTTTCATCAATATCTATCTCTGGAGGCGCATCAGAGGGGGTATTATCCATAAGTTCCCAAAAATTTAATGTATCCTTAACTGGTTCTCCTATGACAATCACGCGTTCAACCAAGGGAAGCTCGTGTTTAATTTCATTAATTAATTCCATAAATTTTGGGATGGTAACTATAATTTTAGCCTCAGAATGATTTACTACAAACTTCACTTCTCGAGCTTTAAATAACGCATTTACAGGACCAATAACCGCACCAATTTTCGGAATACCTAAATAAAGGTATACATATTCTGGCATATTTGGCAGATAAACACTGACCCTATCTCCTTTTCTTATTCCTAAGTTATATAAGAGATTTGCTACTTTGTTAGTTAAATCGTTCAGTTGAGAATAGGAAATAGTAGTATCTTCCCAATACATAAATATTTTATCTTCAAATTTTTTTGCTTGGTTTTGGACTAATTCCCTTAAGTTCATATAGATTTCCTCCTTTTTAGTAAATCTTACAGTCTATAATAATTTAGTATTATAAAAAATCTCAAATTCTATTTATTTTTAATCATCCTATATCTTAAACCAATAATTTTTAAATTCTTTAGAGGTTTCTAATTCTTATTATTTTTTTAAATTAAATTAACTTTTGATTGAAAGATGCGCTCCCGAAAACCATTTATTATTTTTTGGCCTCAATATTTTGATGCTAAAAGAAGTAGATCAAATGGAAGGCGCATCCCAAAGAAATTTGCGATAGATAAAATTACCACTAGTGATATTTTAAACGCTGCAAAAAAATTGGGTTATATTGCTCATCACGAAAAAGGCTACAAATATCCTAGAACATGGTGGGACGATCCTGGTAGAGTATCAATTGATACGAAAGGAAAGAAGAAAACTAAAGTCTTATTTGAAGTTGCTAAAGAAATTAAAAAGTCACAATCAAAGAACTAACCAAAAACTATGCATGAGTTTTCTTTTGCTTACAATATTTTCAAAGTTGCAGAAGCAACAGCCATAAAATATAATGCTAAAAAGATTTCAGAAGTTCATCTAGAAATTGGCGAATTAACTCTGATCGTTCCTGACCTTCTTAAGCGTTCGTTCGAAATGGCTACAAGTGGTTCAATTGCAGAAGGCGCGGAATTAGTAATAGAAATTACTCCTGGAAAAATAAAATGTAGGGAATGTAATAAAACTTCGACGGTAACTTTAAGCGAAGAATCTTATCTAACAGGGTTACAATTGTTTCAATGCAAACATTGCCTAAGTAAAAATACAGAAATTATAGAAGGAAAGAAAGCTAACGTGAAAAATATCAAAATACAAGAATAAGTAAAAATTATTCACTTATTAGAACTCCATTTAGAATTCCGTGTTGTCCCGGACGACTTGAGATTCTAACTTTTCCCAATTCGGTTTCGATAATAGCACCCTTAGTAAGAACATGGCGTCTGTTTATATCTTTAGAAGCAGCATTACTATCGAATTTTAATATCTTGACTTTGGATGTCTTGTTGGTGTTAAGGTCCGTTACATTTATGAAATTCGAGGAGAATAACTTGAGTTTGTAATTACCACCTAAAGTGCGTTGTTTCTTTTTCTTTTCTCCCCCTATTTGAGTTTCAATTGAGGGGCGTTCTAAGTTTCTTTTCCTTTTTTTATGGAAATGTTTGTATTTCTTTCCTGTGTATTTTCTCCTTGATCTTTCTTGTGATCTTGCTAAAGTAAACACCTTACGAATATTATATTTAATAATTTAAAAGGAGGATAATTTTAAAATTTTTGTGTTTAGATTAGATGGTTATAATTTCTAAAAGAAAAATAAAAATAGGAAAGAATAATTTATTAAGTATAATTATTAAATTATCAAATAAATACTACAGAAGAACTATTGGTTGTTGAAGAGAATGATGGAAAATAAACCTAATAAGCTAAACTTAGACGAGGATACTTTAAATAGGATTATCAAGACAAGTACAACTACAGTAGGAATTATTGTCAAAGATGGAGTGGTAGTTGGAACGGAATCCCAGGCTACAGCGGGATACACTGTAGCTACTAAGACTGCCCAGAAGCTTTTCAAAATTAACGATTATACATGTGCTACAATATCTGGAGGAGTGGCAGATTGTCAATATGTTGTTAATCAACTAAAAGCTCTCTCAAGATTGAAGCAAGTAGAAGAGGAAAAAGTACCAGACCCTCAGTATATCGCAAGCATGACTAGAAATATTCTATTTGGCGGAAGATCGTATTTTTTATGCATGATGATTGTTGGGGGATATTCCCTTAAAAAACAAAATGGAATCCTTTATGGTGTTGATATGCTCGGAACCTTATATGAAGAAGAGAAATTTATTTCATTTGGTTCTGGTTCTCCATTCTCTATTGGTGTTTTAGAAGCAGACTGGAAACCAAATATAACAAAAGCTGCTGGAATTAACTTAATAAAAACAGCAATATCAAGTTCTCGAGAAAGAGATGCTGCTTCAGGATTTGATATTCAAATTTGCACCATTGATAAGAATGGTTTTAAACAAGTTCAATAAATCTTTAAAGAGATTAAATTCGAATTAATCTTCACTTACTTCTATTTTTATCTGAGTTAGTTTGTTATACAAATAAATAAATCCATTAATATCTTTATTTCTGGAATCTACGATTATCCAAACTAGATGATTAAAATTTTCTATGCCGCAGTTATGATAATGTTTCATACTTTTTTTATCAACACTACTAGGATTTGCTCCTGCAGGATGAGAATGAAAAATAGCTAATAATTGCAACTTTTTATCATTTGAAATAATCTTCGATAACTCCAAAATTTTCAGATCATTATCTAGTAAAAATGCAACTGGGCTTAATTTGCTAGATTCAATGCATTGAAAAATTTTACTGTAATAAGTATATTTAAAATCACCATTATTATTAAACTCTTGAATATCACCAAAAATAAAGCCACAAGCCTCGTTTGGGTAAACTTTCTCAATACATTTATTAATCTTATTGATTAAATCTCTGCCTATTACAAAAACTATATCTTTTTCAAGTCTCATTTTATATCTCATACTTAAAATCAAAATAAAGTTAAAGCTGCGTTTAGTGCAGCTAATCGCGACTTTTGTGGGTTATCTCCAGAACCGATAATAATTACATCGTTAGGTTCGAACTTTACATCTGCGTCTTCTATTTTTGTTTTAAAATAATTCAAAGTCTTTTGATTTACTTTTATTTTCTCTTTATCATCTATATTACTTACTTTTGTAGGAAAATATACATCTTTCCCATCATAAATAAGACATGTAGCTCCAGAGCCGTTAATCTTTATTGCTGCGTCTCTTTGCTCTATCCCATCTTTAATATTTTTAGCCGCGTTTTTAACTAAGCAGAAAAAAGGATTATTATTTTCAGGTTCAATAATTATCTCCTTCAAAAACTTCAGATTTGCTTTCTCTAATAAAGGAATCTTTTTCTTTATTTTTGTTAAAAAAACATTACCTTTTTCTGTTAATATATGTCCCCTTCTCTGAATCTCACTACTACTTCCTTTTCCTTCACTTGGAACCATGATAAATTTACTAACGTCTTTTAATTTTTTAAACAAAGATTTTGCAGTTCCTGAACCAATTTGTAATTCTTCCTTAAGGCGATATCTTCCAATACCTTCTGAATTTTCTCCAAATATAAATAGTGATAATAATACATGAACATATTCGAATGTAGGTTTAATAGTACGACTTTCAAATAATGGCTCTAATTCGCTCAATTCTTTCATAATATTAATTAGATCTTAGGAAAACATCCGTAAAAAAAACATTAGTTCGAAAAAAATTATAAATTAAAATAGCTATATATCTTTTATAATATCGATAATAATCAATTTATCCAGAAGTCGGCGAATCATGGCTAAGAAAAATATTGATCAAAACCCAGAAGATGTACACGATCTATTATTATTTGATTCATTATCCGCTCAAGAGTCTAAGAAAGTTGAACCAGAACCTCTACAATATGTCGATCAAGAAGATAAAATAAAAATGGTCTATAAATTAGTCCCTTTTGGAGGGAATTATCTTTACTCTTTGCTAATAATGAATCAAAGCGCCGATCCGATTACAGAACTTAAGATTAGAATTATTATTCCTGAATTTTTCCGGCTTTGTAGAAGCACTCCACCAACGGTAACTATAGACTTTCTTAAATCTGATGATGTCGGTAATAATGAAGGATATGAAGAGAAACAAGTTCAAATGGAATTTGAACTCTTAAATAGTAATACCCAGAAACAAATAAATTTGTATATTTCTCCTTTGAAATTAGAAACGAAAGGTAATATTAGATCCTTTATCACTTTTGTTAACAACGCAGGATTTATTAGGGCAATTGATACTGATTCTATTAATATTGAATTGGATCCGTTTAGTATTGAAAGAAAAATAATACCTCAATCAGAAATTAAAAGATTTTTAGAAAAACCATGGATAAAGAAAGCAAATAAAAGTATCGGGATTGGTCTAGATGGGATATTTAATGAAGATTACTTCTTTGAACAAATCATAAAAACTATCCAGGATAACAATTTCCAATTAATTCTTAAAAATCATTCTAATAAAATTAGTTGGTTTTGTGGAACAGATCTAGTGTCAGGAAACGATATATTAGTAATTGGGCAGGTTTTGGCTGGCAAAATAGAGTGGTTAGCGGCTTCGATAAACCCCCACCTAATAATATCAATCTTAACGAACTTTGTAAATGAGTTTAAACGCGAAATGATACTGATTGGCCATATTTCTTCAGAGGATCAAGTATACCAATTAGAATGTAAGTATTGTGGTAATATCTTACCTAATTTTCCAGGAAAAGGTAAAACCATCGAATGTAATAAGTGTAACTATGAGCAGATCATTTGGAATTAGCGAATTCAGCTAATCTTATAATTAATTCTATTTTTCAACAGTCTCTATCAAAATAAATTTAAAGATTTTAAGTTTCATATGACTAAAAACTTCTTGTGTTAGCGCTTCACAATTTAATTAATTTTTTAATTTCTTCTTAAATTTTTACTGATCATCTACTATCGTTAGGATTTATAAATATTTTAAAATTTGAAGTTTCAAATTTTCATGGAATTGAAAAATTGGTAAAAGAAATCTATGTTGCAAAAGAAAATTATGTTGCACGAAATGAATCGATTAGTATGATTTGATTTTTGTCGTGATATTTTTTTCTCTTTTTTCTTTTGAACATTAAGCTTGAATCAAAATCTTTAAATAAGTAGAAGATAATATCATATATAACTAACTCTTAAATTATAACATATTTCAATAAAAATAAATATAAATTAACTATAAGTGGAGGAATGAAAAATGGCTGAATATATTAGTTGGAGTCCAATTAGAAGATTAATGAAACATAATGGTGCAGTAATTGTTGCTCGAGATGCTGTCAATGAATTAGTAGATTGGATGAGTACATCCGCAGTAACAATTACAAAATCTGCGTTAGTTCTCACGAAGCACGGCAAAAGAAAGAAAATAACCCGAGACGACATTTTACTCGCTATTAAATACTTCTAAAAAGATATATAAAATAATTTCGTAATTAATACTCTTTTTTTTATTTTTTTTTAATATACCCCAAATTGTATTGAGAGTATTTTAGGATAATAATTTCTATTCAGAAGGCAAATTTTATTCAAAAGATCAAAAAAACTGTGATAAACCTTATATATATGGTATAAGATTTACCACAGTCAAAAAAAAAGATATATGGTGTTAAAACAACCTATAGTTCATATGAGCTTGTAAAAATATAAGAATAAGCTTTACAAAAAGTAAATTAAATTCTGATTTAGATTATATTTTATTAGTTGATCGCATTAATTTTTTTTATATCATCTTTAGGGAATAATTATAATCCCTCAAACTGAGGAAGCCATCGTTTCTCCACTTCGAACATTTCATCTACCATATCTCGAACTTCTTTAGGAGAACAGACGCTAGCTGTATTAGGATCTAACAAAACTGCGTGATATATTTTTTCTTTATCAAGCATTAATTGCCCCTCAACTGCAGCTTTCTGGACCATTACATTCGAAGTACATAAAGCTTGACATATAGTAGGAAGTTTAATTCCTCCTTGTGGGTGTAACCCTTGATAATCTGCGAACACTGGGACTTCAACGCAACAATCCTTTGGTAAGTTCGTAATTAACGATCCATTTTTGTTCATGACATTACCATTAAATCTAAACGGGATATCTGTTTCTATTGCATTGATTATATGAGAAACATACTCATTGGATGGAATACGTTTTGGAATTAGCTTTTTGCGTGATATTCTTCTCTCAAATCTGCGTTCCATCCTTTCTTGGTTCTTTATTTGCATTCGATAATCTTCTGCTTGTAATAGGCTTGAATGACCCGTTTTGTGTCCTCTATATTTTTCTAATAAATCATTTCTTTTACGATAATAAGGAAGATACTCACTAAGATGTCCAGTAGATTCTGTCATAAAATATCCAGTTGCTTCCATCATGTCCCATCTAAGAAGTTCTTCCCCAATCAGTTTTGGATTGTTTTGATATGCTTTATATAGCAACGGGTAAGCGTTTTTCCATGGAACATTTGACGAATCTGATTCTCGATACATCATCTCGAGGAACCAAGCCATGTGGTTAATTCCTGCGCACAAGAAGCTAAAATTCTCTGGTTTAGCACCAATCCAGTTCCTTAACATTGTGCTCGTTTTTTGGACTCCGTGACAGAGCCCAACCGTTGAATCCTCATTAATACTATTGCAATACCATGTATTCATTGCCATAGGATTTGTGTAGTTAAGAAAAATGGGTCTTCCTTCTTTAGCTCCAGAATTGAACCCTACTTGATTTATTAATTCTACTATTTGTTTTAACACAGGGGCATTACGTAAAAACCGGAACACTCCTCCTGGTCCTAAAGTATCCCCGATGCATTGTGATACCCCATACTTAAAAGGAATTTCTATATCTGCTTGAAACGCGTCTAAGCCACCTACATGAATTGCACTAATAATATACTTTGCGTCAGATATTGCTCTTTTCAAATCTGTTGTTTTTTCGAAAGAAACGCCTTCCAATTCCTTGGGGTGCATCTCTTTATATTTGCTCATTAGGTTATACATCAAATTTACTCGGTGTTCGTCAAGATCTTCAAGACAAATTAGTGTATCTTTTTGAATCGATGGGAAAGTAACTATATCAGTGAGAACATTTTCACCGAATATTATTGAACCTGCTCCTATAAAAGTAATTTTCAGATTGATCACTAATATTATATTAATAATTAAAATTGAAAATTATTCTCTGGATAAAATTTTATCTTTTTCAATATCTCTTGGAATACTTCTCCATTAAACCTAATACTTTCAAGTAAGAAGTTGGCTTTAAAAAAAGATATTTAATGCTTTATTTTCATTTGAAAATAGTTTTGTATAATGTACCTAAAGATTTAGGTTTTTTATATTATTTCGTTAATGTTTTCAGCCTTTAGAGTTTTAAGTTCAAAGCCTTTTTGCGAGCTTTCAACAGCAGTTTCCTGAAGAGATAGATTTATGTCTTTCATCAATTCTTCCTTGTTTTTTAGCTCGTCAGATATAACTTTAGTAGTAATTCCTTGGCTATAAAACATCGAAATACCACCTAGAACACCCTGTTTTACAAGTCTTCCCAGACACGAAAGCATCCAATTAAATTTACCAAAAGGATTTAAATATTCTTTTGCTCTTCTTATTAACCATCCTTTAAGATAAAAAGCCGCATAAGCTTCAGCTACAAGGCGATACATTTCTTTTGAAGTCAATTCTGGGGTTCCCATCATTGGATGGAACAAATCGTAAAATTTATAATTATTTGTCGTTACCATTCCTTTCTCTTTCATCTCATCATAAAACGCCGTTCCCGGAAAAGCTGTAATCGGTGTAAATTGAACGCAATCTAAGTCGAGTTCGATTGTATTCTGGATATTTTGCCGGACCATACGTTTAGTTTCCCCTGGAAATCCAATTATAACCCCTCCAAAGATGGAGATGCCTTTATCTCGTAAACTTTTTACGACTATTTTAACCATAGCAGGCGTAGTGTTTTTCTTATTCATCGCGTCTAAACTTTGTTGATGGACTGATTCAATTCCTAGAAAAACTTGTCTGAAATTTGCTTTATATAATTTTTCAATTAAATCTGGGTTTCTATACAAAGTGTCAACACGCGATTGGCAAGAAAAGTGCATTTTATCATGAATTCCCGACTTTATAATGGTGTCTAATATTTTATGGGTCCGTTTTACATTGATAGTGAAATTGTCCTCACAGAAAAAAATAAAATCTGGTTTTTCTCGTTTATTTACATCATATACTTCGCGCATAATCCTTGAAATTGATTTGGTTCTGTAAGTAATGGGCTGGTTTGGATTTCTCCACATCTTAATAATGCAACAAAACTTACAATTATGTGGACAACCTCGAGAGGTCTCTACTTGGCGAGTAGTTGTGCCTAAGTAAGTATAAAGCTTTCCTTTTAACAAATCCCTCCTAGGCATTGGAAAGTTATCTAAGTTACGTTCTAATTGGCGGTCAGCATTATGTATAACCTTACCATCTTTATTTAGATAGGAGATTCCATCGATATCTTCGATTGAAACATTGTTTTTATTGCCATCGATATAATCAATGAGTTCTTTAAATGTATTTTCTCCTTCACCACGAACTGTAAAATCTATGTACTCGTGCTTAGCTACAAATTCTGGTACCAATGTAGGATGATACCCGCCTATAATAGTGGTGCATCCTTGTTCCTTAGCCATCTCTGCAATCTCTAAAGCAGAATAAATCTGAGGCGTCATGCTTGTAATAGCTACTACGTCATATTGTTTCAATTCGCTACGGAATTTTTTTTCGCGATATTTATCTACCTTAAAATCAAACAATTTTGCGTCGTGTTCGGGGACCATAGCAGCTATCGTTATTAAACTTAGAGGTGCACCTGTAATAACAGCATCCATCCCCGATTGCAAACGAGCAGGATTAATATATAAAATCTTCATTTTTATTCACATGTTTTTCCCAATTATCAAGCTTAACCTTTTTGATGCGAACCATAGCTGATTCAAACTAACTTGGAAGAAGAGGTTAAGCCAAATTCCGTTAGTTAATGTTAAAAAATTCATAATCACATTTAAACTTGTTGAATCTACATAGTATTTGTTTGATCAATATAGCTCTTAATTACTACTAACTTATATATTAAAGAGAAGATAACAATAAAAACCAATTTATTATAAAAATTAAACTTGTGTTTTTAGATTGTTTAGCTAGCTTAAGATTACAAAAATCTTAACCCCCTCTGAATTAAAAACAAACAATTTCAAATATCATATTATATGCAAAATGAAGTTTCTGGATATTTTAATGAGCCTTTCTTAAAAAAGAACAGAGTTTTCTATCGGCAATACCAATACAATATTATTAATAAATGTATAGGGAGAAATTCTTTAATAGTTTTACCAACTGGCTTGGGAAAAACAATTATAGGAATTTTACTCATAGGTAAAACTCTGGAAAAGTATCCAGAATCCAAGATCATTATTCTTGCTCCCACCCGCCCATTAGTTTCGCAACATAAAGCTTCTTGTGAGGACTTTTTAAGTATTAATTCTAATTTAATCACTTCATTTACAGGAAAGATATCGCCAGAAAAGAGAATTTTACTTTTTAACAATTCTAAAATTATTGTATCGACACCCCAAGTAATAAAAAACGATGTAGAAAGGGGGCGATATGATTTGAAGCATGTCTCTCTAATAATTTTCGATGAAGCACACAGAACGAGAGGTAATTACGCCTATTGTTTTATTTCAGACGAATATCTTAATACGTGTAGAGACCCACTTGTTTTAGGGCTAACTGCATCTCCCGGAAAAAGTTATTTTCACATTCAACAATTGTGCAATAATTTATTTATTGAGAATGTTATTTTTAAAACCTACGAAGATGAAGATGTAAAACAGTATATTTACGATATTGATACGTATTTAGAATTTGTCGATTTGCCTATTAAAATTTTAGAGTTAAGTGCGATTTGGTATAACTTATTTGAGAAATTTCTAAGATTTTTTATTGAAAAAAAATTAATTCCACCCAATAAACGCTATTACTCTAAGTTGGATTTCTTAGGAATATCGCGAGATTTAACGCTCTCTCTAAGGTATAAGAACGGTTATTTACCCGAGTTATCAGAAGAAGATTACCAAGAAGCTCTTTATTTTCAATCTCCACGAATCATAGATTTAGTAAAAGAGAATTCTCTCAATATCGAATCAATTTATTCTCTCAGTTCAAGCTGTATTTCTTTACTACATGGGAAGGATTTGCTAGAATCTCAAAATATCTCGTTATTTGAAACTTTTTTAGAAAAAATAGAATATAAATCTGGACAAGACATTCTTTCAGCTAAGAGAATTATTAATTCTGATCACTATAAGTTCATAAAAAACATTTTTGAGCAGAATAACCGTGATAATTACTTGCATCCTAAGATTGAGAAGTTATTTTCAATTATAACTGAAGAAATCGAAGAGTTTCGTAATAGTAAAATCATTGTTTTTACTCAGTATCGAGAAATGGCAGAATTGTTGAAAGGAAAACTAAAGGGGCGCTTTGGAACTCGGTTGAATGTAGAAAAATTTATAGGTCAGTCAACCAAGATTAATGATATAGGTTTTTCACAATATCAGCAAGGAGAAATAATAAAACAATTTAAGATTGGTGCGATAGACATTCTTGTAGCTACAAGTGTCGCAGAAGAAGGCCTTGACATTCCAAATGTCGACGCTATTATCTTTTACGAGCCCGTCCCGTCTGAGATAAGGTTAATTCAAAGACGAGGTAGAACCGGACGACACGCCCCTGGAAGATGTTATTTGTTAATCGCTAGAGAATCTATAGACATACCTTTTTATAAAGCCGCCGAGCGAAAAGAAATGGCTATGAATTCGGTGCTATCCGATTCAAAACAATTGGATTTATGTAATGTAGCTAACCGAGAAAAAATTTGCTTTAAGGCAGTTTCTAATAAAATTTCCGAATTAGATTTAATTAAAAATTATAAAGAACGGCGTAAAAGAGAAAAAGAACTTCTAACAAATCGTTCAATCGAAGAAATCATTTCAGAACTTGATAATTTCGTCCAAAGCAATGAGTTTAAAAAATTAAAAGATTCTGGTGTAACTTTTTACTCCGATGTAATACGGTTGGATAAATTGAAATTGAAAACTTCTATATTAAAATTAAAAGGAAATCAAATAGAAAAAAATAAGAAAATGCCAGAAAGAAAAATTTATTTAAACCATAATGTAAAGACGTTAATAAGAATTGCCAAAACTTATAGTGTAGATGGGAAAATGTCTCTTTCGGATTTTAAAGAATTTGCTGAAGAAGAAGATATAATTGAAAAGAAATTTTATGCCCATTTTAATCAAGCTTGCTATTTAGGCTACCTTAAAAGAACTGCCAAGGAAGTGCACTTCATTAAGGATTACGATTAAAACACTTACTTAAATTTTAAGTTCTCTGCTTATCTCAAAATCAAATCTTTTCATCTTTCTTCTTTTTAAATAAGAGGTACCCTAATACCACTAAAGTTAGAATGATTGGAATCATGATTGTAATCGGGTTTCCTCCGCTAATTTGGAAAACATAATACGAGATAGCCGTTAGCGAGGCAAAGAACGCGATAATGGACCCGTACTGGTTTGTGAAATTCTTTAGTTGCTTCATAAACAGATACACGCGGAAATTCATTTTCTTTATGACTTCTAACTCTTTATCGTCAAGTTTATTCAAAATTTCGGGGTTTTCGTAGTATAAACCGATCTGAGGATCGTATTTTCCATTTAATTTACCAGCACTAATAAGAGAAATTAAATACTTCTGAATTAGTTGTTTTTTCATTTTTAATTCATTTTGCAGAAAACTCAGTGTAAGGAATTCATTTGCTACAGCTTTTACTGCCATTTCTACATACGATTTAACAATTAATTCTTCTAAGGTTTTAACTTTCTCTCTTAATGTCTCGTTAAATTCTTTGATGAACCGGTCAAAATCGTTAATTATATGCTTATTTTTAGTTTCAAAATCATTAGAGTTTCTATTAAATTCCCTATATAAATCTTTAATTCTTCTATTTGTATTTTTAATTTCTTGGTCGATGTGCTTTTGTTTTTTATTTACTCTTAGATAGGCCCTTTTAAATTGTTCTGTTTCTACATAATCCTCAACTCTTGCTTGAAGCGTGCCCAATAATTGACTCAAATGAATATTGTTTTTGTTAATCATAGCTAATAATTTTTCGCGATCGGTTTCAAATTTTAAAGTATTTATCTTCTCTTCAATTAATTCCACTTTTTCCTGTACAAGTTTTTTAATGTCATTTTTCTTCTTGAAATAGAATTCTCTTGCTTCGGTTTCAAATTTTTTCGACTCATAAGTTTTATTGATTACAATTTTCAACTTCTCTTCTATTTTGTCATCCACTTGCGTTAACTTTATTTCAACTTTCTCTTTTTTACCAACAAGAATTTCTCTCATTTTACCGTAAAACCCGATTTTTTCAATATCCTCAGAGGCTTTAGCAAATAGGTTTTCTATTTCTATTTTTAAGGCATTATACTCGTTAACTATGAAGGACTCTAAATCCTTAAATAACCTTAAATTCTCTTTTATTTTTTCTATTGCTAATTCGTTATTGTTAATAATTGCTTTAATATTATTTCTCAGTTCTGCGTTTTCAATCCTATTTTCATTTACATTTAGCTCTTTAATCTTTACATTATATTGGATATTTATTGATTCTTTGAAATCACTCAAATCGTTAATTCTATTCTGAATTTCTAAAATATTAACTCCTAATGTTTTGTTTTTTATGCAAGAATCATAAAGAGCCAATAATTGCCCTATTGTATCTTGCGTATGTTTTAAAATTCTATTTTCTGTAAAATTTTTTAATTCTCTGTTCTTATGATATGCTTCAGTATGAACAATAAGTTCTTTTTTATCTTCAATTAAATCTCCTTGCAATTTCGAAACTTCTATTAAGTCCTTTATCCTTGGAATTATTACTTTACACTTGAGTTTTAATTTATCTGCAAGTTTCTTAATATTAATCGTATCTGTGTTTTCTTCCTTACTCATAAGATAAATTTCGTTAGAAATTATTTTGTTTACATATTCATCCTTTAACTCATTTACCTCGTTGCTTAAAAAATCATTAAATTTCTCCCATTGAATTATCTTAATCGAATTTTCGTCAAGATTATTCTCAAACTCTTTTAAACTGATTAACTTCTTGGAAAAATTCTTGTCATAATTATTAAATTCTATTAGAATTGCATCAAAACCATGAATAACATCAGGAATTTTGTTTGTTCTGTTTTGATCGATGCTGAATTTGTATCTTTCTAATTTATCTTTGAAGTCTTGAATTGTACTTGAAACAAAATCATCAAAATCTTCAACTTTAGCTCGTTTTCTTTCTTCTATAACTTTTTCCTTTAGAATTTGCTCTTGGTCAGCTATTAGATCAATAATATTTTCTTCTAAGCTCTCCAGTTTTTCGTTTAGGTATTTATAAAGAGGAAAAAGCTTCTGTTTAAAGCTAGTATTCTTTTTTACTAATTGTTTTAATTTATGAATTTCTTCAGTCTTCTGTTTTAACAAAATTTCCGATTCCATTTTGATAGTTTTAAAAGCATCTCGATACTGATTATTAGTTACTTGATCCTTCGCGTTATCTTTTATCTTTAAAATTCCATTCTGTATATTGTCTTTAACCTTTCCGATGTCGTTGTTTAATTCGTTAAAAAACTGAAATCCATTAGTATAATCAGCGAATATCGAATCAAAATTTTCTTTGAAATCAACCCATTTATAGATTATTTTTTTGTGGTTTTTTGCTATTTTCTTTTCTTTTGCTGTAATTTGGTGCGAAACTTTGTAAATAACCTCATCGTATTTACTTACTCCTTGAGATATTCTATTAAACGCTTGAATAATAAGATCAAACTTTTCCTCGTCGTAACCATTATCCAGAACTTCTACAATGTAATTCTTAAAAGAATCTACTTCACGATTTATTTGATCTTGGATGTCGTAAATTTTGGTGTCCAATTCATCTAATATAAAGCTATATTTTTTTAAGCTTTCCTTTTCTTGGATTCTTTCTTGGAGATAACTATTTAACTCGTTCAATCCATTTTGTAATTGCGAATAGGATTTGTTCCACTTAGATATTTCAGCGCCAAGGGTTGCTTGTAGGTTAATGTAGATTAATTCTTGATTAAATGATGTTTCAATATTTTCGTTTAAGAAATCAGCTTCCATTAATGAATCTCGCAACACATACTTTAATCTTTCTTTAGCAAAATCAACTTCGTCTATTAAAAGATACGATTCAATTTCTTCTCTAATTTGTGGAATAGTATTCTTCAGCTTTAATGTCATGTTGTAAATATCATTTCTAATTTCCTTTAATTTTGACTTTTCTTCGTATAGCCTTTCGGTATTAATTTCTTTGTCGGCGATAAGAATGTTTTTGAATAAATAATCCAGACAAAAATAATATTTAGTTTTAAATAAGAAAGCTTTTTTTGCCCTAATTTCCCCTTCGAAAAAATGATTACTTACTAAATCATGAATAACCGGAAAGATATCTTCTTTTAAGTTTAAAGCTTCTTGTATATATGAACCTCTATATTTTTTGAAAATATCCGAGAGCGAAATTATGCTATTAGAACTTAACTGGTCATATATTTCCTGAATAATAACTTTTTTACCTTGGGTTAGATTTTGAAGATATTGATTAAATTCTAATGTATTATCAACTTTTTTTAGGGTAAAAGTGTAATTTAAATTGATGTATAACACTATTTCCTCTAAACCGTGGCTTATTCCAAAAGTATTTTTTATTTGGTTTAATTCGATGAAATTATACGTTTCTAAATGCTTAAAAATAACTCTTTCTATTTCTTCGATAAAACGATTCCAGATTATAGATAACAGAATAACTAATTGCGTAACATCAATTAGTATTCTTAAACTCCACTTTTCTTGTTCTCTAAAAACATAATCTAATTTTTCTGTAATAAAAGAATAAATCCTCGCAGGATTATAATCAATCAACCAAGAATAGATATTAAGAATATTTACTATCCAAAATGTAGTATCAATCTCCTCATTTTCGAGATCTAAACTGAAACCACCATTCTCTTTTTGAAATTGGTAGAGAAATTGAATTTCTTTATCTTTTACCTCTAAATCTAAATCAAAGAATTTTAGGCTTAAAAGTTTATAAACTATGGAGGAATCTTTTTTGCGCTCTTTTAAATACTGACGAAATTGCTCTTTGAATGCTCTAACATCAATACCAATGAGCAGAAGACTCTCAGTTACATAGTAAAAAGTTTTTCCATCAGGACCCCTTTCGCATTCTGGACAATTTTTATCAAGACAGTGTAAAAATCCATTATTTCTCTTATGGTCATAAATAAAATTTTTTATATTTCGAACGATAACATCCTGTCCCTTAGAGGAAAGATACTCGTTTAAAATACCTAATAGCTCTAAACTGGCTAATGCGTAGTATAATGACCAAATATCAGGTTTTTTCAACGAATTTGGAGACGATTTAAAACCTAACTGATCCTTCTCAATAATCTCAACTTCACAAGATTTAATAAAATTTAAGTAATCCTCACGGAACACATCTACTTTTTGTTTGAGATATTTCCTAAGCAGAAGAAACCAATAAATATCTTCTAAGTTCAAAGAGGATTCATTTAATAAGCTCTTATTATAAAAATGATATAACTCCAAAACTCTCTCGTAATTACTTAAATAGAAATTCCCAATGTCCTTTCTTTTTATTAGTGCAAAAGATTTAAAAGGCTCTTTTTTGAATTCTGTAATGTACGGATATGCCGTCTTGTTTTCTACATTTGTCAACTAAATAAAACCCCAAACTTCATTTCTATAATAATAAAAATTTTAGAATATATTTTTTTACTATTATTTTAGTTTTCAATAAGTAAAAACGAAAAAAGAAATAGGAGCGTCTTAAGTTTTTCAATATTTTAATAAAAAGAACAAAAAAAATAGAAAAATGTAAAAATTAAGGAGAATTGGTTAAATACAAAGTATCTTTTATCCCTAAATTATCTTGGATTAAAGGGGATTGAATTTCATTTATGGATTTCACTTGTCCTGTAAGTACGAAATTTTTTGCAGAATTGAAACTTTCTGTAGAGTTAACCCTAAAATCAAAAAATCAGAAAAACTAAAAAAAATGATGAGCTTATTCACTCATTCTTTCATACTTAAAATTAACCTAATTCTCCTTAAAGGAAAAATAAACGAAATACTAATATAAATCTTTACTCAATAGAAATAAAAATTTAAAATTTCAGATACATTTAAGATAATTATATGGGATCTTTCTCAAAACAGGTTTCTAGGAGTTTGAAATTATTATAACAGCTGATAAGAAGTGCATAGGGTGGTTATGTAGCTATACACCATTAGAACTAATTTATGCGGCGGGATTCCTTCCTTATCGCATTATAGGTCATTCTGAACCTCCACAAAACGCAGATGCTTATATTCATCCTAACTTTTGTCAATTCGTAAAATCTACAATCGATGTAGCAATTGATGGGGGTTATGATTTTCTCGATGGTGTAATCTTCGTCAATTCATGTGACGCAATGAGACGGCTTCACGATGTTTGGAAGAGATATGTCTCTACCAAATTTATCCATATATTAGATATTCCTATGGGGAATTTATCGTTGGGGGCAAATTATCTTAAGGAAGAGTTTATTAAGCTTAAAAATGCATTGGAAAAACACGCATCTATCGTTATCAAAGATGAGGATATAAAGAATTCAATTGAAGTTTTTAACCAATCCCGTTTAATATACAACCAACTCAATTCCTTAAGAATGGATGAGCCACCATCAATATCAGGAACAGATTTAATGAAACTTACTACCGATTTCTTTATAACCGAACCTAAAATTTGGAATGAAAAAACCAAGGGTATTTTAGAAAAAATAAAGCTTGATTCTAAAGATGTAGCTAAAAATAATAACCTAAGAATACTCTTATCAGGAAGTCCTTTACACGAAATAGATTTTATATCATTTATAGAAGATATTGGATTGAGCGTGGTTTACGAAGATCTATGTACGGGCAGTAAACTTTTCGATCTTGTCATAAAAGACTCTCCAGATTTATTAGCTTCCTTAAGTGAGGCGTATTTAAACAGGACTCCATGCGCTCGAATGATGCAAATTAATGAGAGAGCTGATCAAATTTATAAAACAGCAGCAAAATTCAAAGTTGATGGAATTATTCACCACTCATTAAAATTTTGTGATACATATTTATACGATGTCCCCACTTTGAAAAAAATTTTAAATGAGAAGGGTTTAAGTGTCTTATTCATTGAAAGTGATGGCGGCTTAGGGGATATTAATCGGATGAGAACCAGAATTGAGGCATTTTCAGAAATCTTAAAAAGTTAAAAAAAAAAGGTGAAAAAAATAGTAGCCAATAGCATGTTAAAGAAATATTTTTCTCAATTGGAAACAAGTCTAAAAACTAAACTAGAATCAAAAACCACGGCTCGTAGAAAATTTGTTTACGAAGTAGCACGAATTGGTTCTCGGATTTTTGACGAAAAGTGGTCAATTGGTTGGACAACTGTATTCGTTCCCTACGAAATTCTCAATTCAATGAGCGTTTCTGGCATGTTTGTTGAATTTTTTGGAGCGATGCTTGCTGGAACGGGAATGGCTCAAAAGTATCTTGATCTTTCAGAGAGTAAAGGTTATTCCACTGATAGCTGTTCTTACCATAGAACAATAATAGGTGCTGCTATGGATGGGCTCTTACCGGAACCAGATGTGCTCATTGGGGCAAGTATCCCCTGTAATGGTGGGGTTAAAGCGTTAAAACGCATAGGAGAAATGTTCAACAAAGAAGTTTTTATTTTAAACATTCCGATTGAAGCAACTCCAAAATCCGTCGATTACTTAACAGAGCAATTCGAACAGATGATAGAATATGTCGAAAACGAAACTGGACGAAAATTAGATTACGGTAAACTTAAGCAGTCAATTAGATACAACAATCAAGCAAGGGAATACCTGATAGAAGTAAACGATCTATGCAAAAATGTCCCAAGCCCCGCAAATTCAAACGACTTAAAAAATTTCATCATATATCTTTTAATTCAAGGAACAAAAGAATGCGTTGAAGTCGCAAAATTATACAGGGACGAATTCAAATTTAAAGTTGACAATAACATAAGTGGTTTAAAAGAAGAAAAATACCGATTACTGTGGATACAGAATAGAATCCAGTTTAAAACAGATCTTTTGAACATTCTCGAAGAAAAATATGGAGCTAACATTGTAATTGACGAATTAAATCACATTTGGTGGGAACCTATGGATGAAGATAACCCCCTAAGAAGCCTCGCAAATCGAATAATAACTCACCCTATTGTCGGCCCGGTTGATAGACGACTCGAAGTTATCACACAATTAGCACAAGACTATAAAATAGACGGCGCAGTTAATCCTGCTCATTGGGGATGCCGTCAATCCGCTGGCGCCAGAGTATTATTTAAAGACGCTCTTCAAAAAATAGGCATCCCGCTTATCCATTTGGATGTAGATTGTGTAGATGAAAGAAATTACGCACCAGGGCAAGTTGTTACTCGCATGGAAGCCTTTTTAGAGATGCTATCTAATTACTGATTTTAGTAATTATAAAATAACTAGAAAAATAAGTTAAAGCAAAAAAGATAAAAAAAGGAGTATTACTCCTCGTTTATTTTAAATTTGTAGTATCTAATAATTTGTAGTTTGATATCATTTCGAGAAGGCCCATTACCTGCATACCGTGATTGTAGAGATCATTTGCATCAGTTAAATTTCTCCAGCAAAATGGGCACTCAGTTGTCAAAATATCTGCTCCTACGGCATTAGCTTCATCGCATCGCAGACTTGCAGTTCGTAACGAGAAATCAGGATAACCCGCTCTTACGCCTCCACCAGCACCACAACACATCGAATTGTTTTTTATACGATACATCTCGATAAACTTAATTCCGACATCTTCTTCAAGTTTGCGCAAAATTACTCGAGGGATATCGAACCAATCTTCGATCATCTTATTAATTTTACGCATGTCCATCATTAAATTCTTAGAATTCTTGATCATGGATTGTTCCATCTCGTGCGCAAAATGTCTGCCAGTGTGACATGGATCGTGATATGTGACGACTTTTCCTTTAAGTTCTTTGTTCGGTTTGAACTTAATTTTCTCTTCCTTGATTAAATTTGATACGAACTCAAACGCGTGCATCGTTTTAAATGGGAGTTTATCTCCATTAGTCATCCATTTTGGATAATCAATCGTAAAAGTCCGATAACAGCCAGCACAAGAAAAATAAACTTCTTCCAAATTCTTGAAACTTTCTAGATTTTTATTCATTAATTCTTGAGCAGTATTAACAGCACCGACCCTAAAAAAAGGACTACCACAACATACTTCGTCTTCAATTAAAGTGAAATCTACGCCTAATTGTTCGAAAATTTTCGCTGTCGCAATCGCAACTTCTACTTGTCGATAACTAGCAGTACAGCCAACATAGTATCCAATTTTAGCGTTTTTATTGTTAATATACTTCCCTAAGCCAGCGTCTTTGGCCCATTTTAATCGGTCTTCTGCTTTTCCACCGTATGGATTGTTCAATTGCTTGACTAACTTATCAACTAATTGATGTTTTTCAATCATAGGGATGCCAGCTTCAACACACGCAGCTCTTAAAGATTCGATTATGTCTACTGTGGGTATTTTATTCTCGCATTGGGAAGAACATTGTCCACAGGTAATACAAGGCATAATAACATCTCTTACTTCTTCTGAAAATTCTAAATCTCCACTTAATATCGAACGAGCAATCCACATTTTTCCTGCGTTCCAAAAAGCTTCCCAACCATATTCAATTCCCGCAGGACACGCATCAACCATACCTTCATAAAGTACTGTTCCTTGTTTTCCAGCGAACTCCCCTATTCCTTCTCTACTAGGCTCTCCCGAATAAGCAAACCTACACGCTTTACAGTGGATACACCTATATATTTCCTTCTCTAATTCTTTTAATCTTTCCATTCCAGTTTTAGCCATTTTTTTTTTACCTCCTTACTCAGTTATGGAAGAGCAAGCCTCCCGGGATGCATTATCATATTAGGATCAAAAATCTTCTTCATTGTTCTCAAATATTTCCAATACATTCCTGCTTGAGAATAAGTGAGAGGTGCGTGGATGTATGGATCTGGACGATAATTCAACCACCCTTGCTTAAGTGCGTATTCTGTTGTTTCTCTATTCATCTCTTGAACTTTTTCGATATCTGATTGTTTTGTGCTATCGAAACAAATGATGGGCATACAAATTGCTTGCCTACAACGTTCAATACTAGCAATCCACATAACTGGTGGAAAACCATATTTCTCCATAGCAGCTGTATACATCTCAGCAAAATGGGCGCATTCGTTCCAAGGAGTATAAAATGTAATAAATAAGAACCCACTTTCCCAAAACGAATAAGGAACCGCAATCTTATTGGGTTTCTTCAATCTGCTTGCGATTTGCTTGGGATGTAGTTCCTGAGGTTTTATACTATCAGGGTCTTTAGCTCTATTTTTCTTGAAGTCCTCAGCCATTTTATTGATTCTATTAACCACATAATCTAACTCTTCTTGAGTTTGTGCCCAGCACTCCCAATTCATCCACCACTTACTAATCCCTAATTTTTCATAGAATTCGTAATCGTGAGGGACTTTATCTTTTGGCCAACGCGCCATTACTAAAGGATAATTCCCCCCTTGAACCATAACGGTGTTGTGAGCAATTCCAAACTCTTGTTTTCCAATTTCAAGTGTTAGGTCCTGCATATCCTGAGGATTAGACATACCCCATACAACTACAGTCTTAAATTTTGGATGTGGGTAAATCTTAACTGCGACTTTAGTCATTACACCTAGAGTT
>Ga0114930_10001499_pt1 | contig 22191 bp, 30 predicted proteins | sample AnhtaG_FD_87300 | JGI IMG/M metagenome (GOLD analysis project Ga0114930, IMG submission 87300) | Deep subsurface microbial communities from Anholt, Denmark to uncover new lineages of life (NeLLi) - Anholt_01485 metaG | ecosystem: Environmental > Aquatic > Marine > Oceanic > Sediment | place... | reverse complement strand
GACCTTCACAGTCTCTGGCAGGTGGTGTGCCCTACAGAAATCCTCGACCTGCCGCCAGGTCAGGTATCCCCAGCTGCGAGTGTCCCACTCCTGGAATGACTCTAGTCGGAAGGACTCCAAGGTCTCTTGGAAGAACGTTTCTAAGTCCTCAGTCTCTTCAGGCACAAGTGCGATGAAGAGCACGTCGCCAAAATAGGACAGAAGCTGACACGTGGCCTTTCTCACCACCTTATTCCTACCGATTCTTCGCTTCCTTTTCGAGGAAGCTTGTGGGAAGCACACTCCCCTCTCCAGCTTGTTGATGCCACACGTCTGCAATGCCTTGACCAGCCTGACCTTATGGTACAACTGGGTGAACAGATTGGATGAGCTGACCTTGTCTTTTCGCACACCTTTCCTGAAAGCTCTGAACTCCCTGTCTATCGTCCACTTGGTTTTCTTGCCAGCTCTCACCTTCGCCTCGACAAAGACGGCCTGCGTGCACCCGTCATTGTTGAGCAACAGCAAAACGTCTGCCGTGCCAAAGTCCGAAAACGATTGGTCAATGAGTACCCTGGCCTTCTGGATGTGGAAGGCCACGTCCCGGTAGGGGAAAGAGGCCAACGAGAGAAGCTCGGCAACGAGCTCCGGTGTTTTCCGCTCCCTCATCTCATAGAACAGAGAACCTATGACCCCCTTCTCCGAGTAGCCTAGTACCTCCATCCCACACCTCCGTCTCAGGCCTTTCCGTAAGCCCGACCAAACCGTAGACGCTGGCTACCCTATGACCCGCCGAGCGTGCAAACGATTCACCTGGCTGCCCCACGGTTGTCCACCCTGCTGCTGAAACACATTCGGTTTGAGTGCCTCTTTGGTCTACCTCGCACACACGCAGCACCGTAGACCGTTGCGAGTCCACCATTTGAGCAAGTTGCAGCCGCGAATCTCGGCGTACAGCCGTTCGGCGGCTGCTCTGGGGATTGGTCTCTCGGCCTGGAATCTGCTCATGACGGGTCCTTGCGCTGAGGTGTATCCACCACTTCGACCGTGCTCCGAGGTGCGGCTACGTTGTGGGCGCTTTTTCTCTACACGCTCATGAGGCACGCAGGTTGAGGACTCCTGGCCTGCACGGCTGCCAGAGCGTCTACCAACTGCGTTCATAACGCTCCTGTAAGCCGCCTGAACCAAAGTCGCGAACCAGCCTCACGCGCCACGGAACCGCCGTGACATTGCAGAACATGTGGTGCATAGACTCGAAACTCGACCCCAGTGGGTTCAGTTCGTGGTCGTTTTGCTCCAGAGAGAAGCGACCGCCATCATCAGGGCCGGTCAGAGCGTGAAGAACCAACTTGGAGACAACATGCAGGAATGAGCTGACGAGTTCCATTCTCTGAGCGCGGCGCGTGCTGGACCGGTCTCCGCCCAGAAACCGATTGCTTCCGAGGTCTGCTATGGCGTCATACGCCCTCCAGTCCGAGATTGCGCAGCCCTCCTCGCAAATGATGGCTGACCCCTTGTCCTCGAATCCTTCCCTCTCAGCGTCACGAATCCTATAACGGAACCTCACGCTCTTCCACTTTCTTCTCAGCTCATACTTCCCGGGTATCTTGCTCAAATCGCAATTCTCCGAGGAGCCTTCCCGCTCCTGCACATACCGAGAGAACCAGAACCACTCCAGACCTTGGTAGGCGTCAACTAGTGGCCCGATGACGCGTCCCAATAGCGTTGCGCACCAATCGTGGTCGTATGGTGCGCCCCAAGGTACGAATATGCGCGTCTGTCTGGTCGCCATAACGCCCTCCTCTCTGTGGTGGCGGCCAATCACTGTGAACAACGGTCCTTCCTGGCAGCACCTCTCTGCACGGCTCAATATGTGAGCCAAGCCCTTGGCTCCGACTGCCATTCTAGCTCCAGCCCCCGCGCGTCACACGGCGCATTCTACCCAGCCCGTCGCAGCTCCTCGGCGTAGCGACGATTCACCTGGCTGCCCCCACGGTTGTCCGCCCTGCTGCTGAAGCACAGCCGTTCGGCGGTTGCCCGGGGGATGGGTCTTTGGGCCTGGGCTCTGCTCATGACTGCCTGTTCCCCTCAAGTGCCACAGTCACGTGCACAACGCTCCGAGGTGGGCACACGTCGTCGGGGCCTCTCCATTTGTGTACGTTGTCCCGTGTTCTCAGGTGAAATCAAGGTTGACCACTGCGTGCGAGAGCAGCACCCATACTCCGTTCCCCCAGTCCACCCACTCGCTTCCTGGGTGGGGAGGCCGCTTTCGGAAGTATCCCCCTTCGTCTATGAACACAGCATAGGCGACTTCGGCTCTGCCTGTTTCCACGAACGCCTGGACGCGTTCTACATCCTTTCCGACCCCATTGCGTCCCCAGAAGACGACCGGGAACTTCTGTCTCTGGATGTCATCTCGGCTATGCGCTGGCTCATACTTGAACTCTGCCGCAAGCTCGACCAAGCTGTCCTGTCCAAGAATCGCGAGCTCAGCAGAGAGACTACGCCGCTTCCCGGCCAGCATTGGGTACTCGTTGAATACTCTGAAGGGTAGCTGCTCTTGCTCTATCGCCTCGATGAGTCGGACCTGAGCCGTCCAAACAACATCCCGTTCGGCGAAGAATCGGAACCTAACATAGTTCCGCCTGAGCCACCTTAGCGTCTCTTCGAACAGCTCCGTTGCCGTTTTCATCTACGTGCACCACTTGGGCCGTGCTCCGAGACGTTCACCCGTCGTCGGAGCGTTTCCATCTGCAGACATTGTACGACGCCCCCAGAACCTTGCAAGACCGCCAACGCATGACTTCTTACGCCTCGACTGGGGGACATCCGTTCATGGCCAGAGAGGCGGAGTGCTTCGACAGAAACGGCACGGAGTGACCTAGGAATTGCTCCGTTTTCTCATATGCAGACAATAATGATGTAGAGTGTTGCTTACCCAGTGAGTTCCAACCGCAAAGGGTTTCAGTGGTACGTCGTCCTGACACCAGAGCGTAGCACCAACGTACTCGTAGTCGCCATTATGGCCACAGAGTCCCCTGACCAGGTCCCATGCCAACGGGTAGACAACGTGTTTCCGCTTCACATTCTTCACCACTACAGTCAGGTAGCCACCACCCACCAGCTTGGCGGCCACCTGTGAGTATACGTTTACCAGGAGGTCCAAGAAGCGGTCGTAGTCCGGCTCATTGCCCAAGTCCCGCTCGTCATGCGAATACACCAGTCGCAACCCTCTCCTACGCCTTCCCCGTTGGTACTCGCTTCCACGGTTCGTGAGCATCGACCAATAAGGTGGACTTGTAATCACGTAGTGGAAATCGACCCCGTTCAACTCAGCGACCTCATTCAGCCGTGTTGCATCGCCTTGCACCACCGTGGCTCTCAGCGAGGCCAGTTCTCGGTCGATAAGAGTGCGGTCTTTTACGCGCGCCACGCGTCCATTGGCAATACGCACGAATTCAGGAATCAAGTCCACGCCATATCCATGGCGTCCCGTCTGCAGGGCTGCCACGACCGTGCTACCAGTGCCCACCATCGGGTCCAAGACACGCTGTCCTGGAGTGGTAAACAGCTCAATAAACTGCGTCACCAGGGTCTCCGGGAACTTGGCTGGATGTAGTATCTCGTTCGGCTTTCTTGGCGGGGGCTTCGGTATGGTCCAAGCAGGGATACGTGGGCAACGCTTGGCCACATACAAGCTTTGTGGTGATAGCGCATGCGCCGGTCTCTTGTCATCCTGCGCTTGCATGAACAGGCAGTAGAACACCTGCCCCTCGCTCTCAACCAAGGCGACTTTCTCATCGCGCAACCTCAAATACCTTCGACACTCCAGAGCCACTGTCCAAGCAAGCGGGAATCCTGTCCCGCCACCGGCTTCGCCCATGCCAACTACCACCCCACAGTATCTGTCCCGCACAAGCAACGTGCGCAAGGCTCGAAACATGTGACAAGAATGGTGGTCCAAGAAGTCTATGACACTCGCCTCGTCTTGGATGTGTGGGCGGAGGTCGATTAGCGCGAAGTCGTACTTTCTGCCATCGCTGACAGCGGCTCTGAGTATGTCCACAACACTCGCCAGCGACTCCACCCGAACACTCACGTCCAGAACGCGAGGTGCGGGGATAGCATCGGCATTGAAGTCGCTGAAGCCGATGATGAGGGATCTTGAGGGCGTGCCATCAGGCCAGACACGCTTCGTGAAGAAGTAAACGCATTCCTCCATCAAGGACTGGGTCGAGACGAAGCGGAAGAAGCTCTTCTGAAACCTCATCCACACTTTGTAGCTGAGGTCGTTCATCCTGTTCGGTGGGCCACGCCGTTTCTTCTTGGGAGCCGGCCTTTCGCTATCGGTCTTGTCTAGCGGAAGCCCAACTTGCGTCGGTGCCATTCTGCTCGGTGTTTTCCTGCTATCTGTCACCTAGCTCCTCCCCAACTCATCCATGACAAGAAGGTCTTGTGGGAGTACATACAGGTTTGTTTCTCGTACCCCGCCTCTGGCCCCGCCCAGGTTCGGGAACACATAGCAACAGGCTCCGCCCCCTCTACCAGTAGTCTTCATCCAGCCCGCCGCAAGCAAACGTGGCTTGCCCTCTATGCAATCGCCAAACCCCGACGCCGAGACGTCCTTGAGGTCTCTCTCGGTCAATTGGGTCCACGGCTGGTTGCAGTACTTGTCTATTCTATCGTTGGGCCAGACCCATCCGCTGTAGTCTCTACACCTGCTCAGGAATCTCTCCTTGGGCATCCATCCAATGAAATACAAAGTGTAGTCGCTCGGCAGCACCAGATTGCAGAAGTCCTTTCTTGTGAAAACCATCGGTTGATGCGGTGGCTCGTTGACGTTGCGCTTCCTGCTATTGAGCACAGGTGTGCGAAAGTCATTGCGGCACACGGATATCTCAACGCGCCCGCTGAATCGGTCGTGGTCGACACGCCCCACTTGGAAGGAAGAGACGCACGAGAAGGGGCCGATCTCTGAGACGCAGCTGTTCCGCCGCAGATGCACCCGGACCCTTTGCACAAGGCCATCCCACTCACCCAATATGGTCAGGTCGAACCCCGCAGCATTCAGCAAAGGAAGAGCTTGCGTACGGTAGGAGCACTCAACGTAGAAGCCCTCCCCAGCCTTCTCGCGTTCCAGACAAAGTCGCTTGAAACTCGTGAAAGCCATGCACTCGCCGTAAGGAAAGGCGGTCAAGGCGTAGCCAATTCGGTTTGTGTCAATGTCACGACGGAAGTCAATACTGCTCGCAACCGCAAAGCAGTAAGCGTCCTTCTTCTGCCTTATCTGTGTGCGCGGCACGAGCATCGGGAAGAACCGTCGCCAATCCGGGCCGGGATAGGCAGCGTTCTCGACTATCAGCTCAGCAGAAAACGGCTCCCTGCCGGTACCCGGGTAGTCACCATAGTAGTTCACGCTTTTCACGTCCACCCTTGACGGACCGGCCCTGCGCGCCACCACGAAGTCGAATAGGTCCTCATCGCGGTGGCTCTTGCGCTGTGCTTGGGCAGGAATGCCGCGTTCAACCAACGCTCGACGCAGCACCTCCTGTCCAACAATGCCCTTCGCGATGTTCAGCGCACGCCACTGTTGCCCTCGAGAACTAGTGCTCATCATCATCCGATTGAACGTCCAAGGCAGGGTGATGGCTGCATACCGAGCCCCTGTTCTCAGATCTTCTCCCGTCGGCGTGAGCACCCAGATTTCATCAGGCCTGCTCAGTTGCTTCATGTCGCCATCTCCAGCTCAGAGTACCGGCTCACACTCTCCGTACGGACAGAGCTTGCTAATGTCGCAGCACGAGCAAGCACCCGGACTCGGCTTGACCGGGAACTTGCCTGACGCGATGCTTTTCAGTGAGTTCTCAAGAGCCTGGACTAGGCTGGCAATAGCACGTTCACTGATGTCCACCTGGCGGACCACAAGTTCACCTCTCTCCACACACGCGGCAACGTCAACCATGTCGGCCGCCACAACCCTTCTGCCTTGCTGGCGCAACGCGAGAGCATAGAACTGTAGTTGGCGTTGATATCGTGGAACAAGTGAGGTGTGGATACTTGACTTCCAATCTCGCACCACTACCGAGCCATCCCGATTCACATAGGCGCTATCGACAACGCCATGGACGAGACCCCCAGCCAGCAGAACCTCCACAGGCACTTCCGTCTCAGCTTCCGCGCTCAACACACCAAGTTCATCAAGCTTCCTCACACGACGTGCAATCGCTTGCCGAGACCGCCTTTCCGCAGCCTCAGACATATAGGGCAGCCGTACGTGCTGGTCAACCTGTTCGGTCCACTCGCGTGCGCTCCAGACAGTGCCGCACTCGAGCCGGCGTTGCACAAGCTCATGCAAACCCTTCCCGAAGCCAAGCTCGTCACCCACCGAAGGCTGTATGGCCACGACTCTACGAAGACCAAACTGGTATGGGCACTCTACATATATCAGCAAATCCGACAGGCCTATCCGCGTTGGCGGTACTTCGTTTGCTGCCAGGTCTTCGCTCTCCAGCGTCCATACGCCTGCTGGCACGTACTCAGTGCTGCAAGCGGCTATCGCGCGCTGGCTTCCTAACTCCGCCAAGAACCTGGACCTCCTGCTCAAGCCGGCAGATGCCGGACCTATCAAGAACAGCCTCTCGCGCGCCCGAGTAGCAGCCACATAGAAGAGCCTTCTCTCATCGTCCAACGATGTGCCGTAGCGACCCGCAATCTCATCGCTGAAACTGGTCTCATGGTTTCGCCGCCGGACAGGGAACCGACCACTGACGAGCATGGGGATTATCACTACAGGCCACTCCAGACCCTTGGCCTGGTGGATTGTGGTCACTAGCACACCCTCCACCGGGGTGTCGATGGGTGCACTCTCTCCAAATCGCTGCTTGTTTCGAATCAATGCATAGTAGACCTCCGCCATGATACTGCGCGGAGTGCGGCGCCGCTGGGCGAACAGTCGGCGTCTATGTATCTCTTCTACACTCCGAATGACCTGGGAAGCGATGCCAAGGCCCACCATTAGACTGCGGTCTTCCGGTGACACGTGGGTGCCGCATCGGTCAAGAAACTCGTAGAACCAGCCACGAACATTATATGCACTGCTCTGCTTGGTCTCTATTGCTTCAACCCAGTCATTGATGCTCTCCCAGAACGTGAATTCCGCGTTCTCAGCTGTTACCCACCGTTGCGCCTTCTGCCATAGTCTGTCCGCAGCTTCCTCAGCTTCAGCCTGCTCGGCCGCGGTGCGTGGTTCCGCGTGCTCAGTGCGAAGCCAGCCGAACAGCGGGACGACAAAGTCATCAATGAACTGGCCTCCTCTGCCAAGAATGGGGCAATGAACAGGAATGCCACGGCACGTGAGGGCGTCCACAAAGGGCTGCCCCCAACTCGCAACCGAGCGCATGAGAACAGCCATCCTGTCCCACGGGACCCCAGTGTCGTGCAGCCTCCCAACGATATCCGAAACCGTGCTTGCCTGTTGAGCGTCTGAGTCCACGTCAAGCCAGTGGACTATCGGGAAGCTATCCGGCTCTCGGTAGGGCACCATGACTTTCCCGATGTCACGCCGCTGCACACTTTCGGCAATCTTGTTCCCAAGCTTCACTATGCTCGGCCTGGAGCGATAGTTCGTGTGTAGTCGAAAGACCGCTGCATCATCGAACTCGTCCCGGAAGCCAAGAATGTGACCCACGTCGCTCCCACGCCATTGATATATGCACTGCAAATCGTCACCCACGACCACTAGTTTTCCGTCAGCAGGCAGCATCGCCTTTATCAGTCCGACTTGGGCTGGGTTGACGTCCTGATACTCGTCCACGTAGAGGGCCTTCAGGCCGGCCACGGGACCTTCTTGTTCAAGGTGCTCAGCGGCATGCCTTATCATCCCACCAAACGTCAACAGACGATTCTGTTCCAAGACGCCGAGAAAAGCTGCGAGGCTGGTACGTATTCTGTCAGGCACCTGGTCCAGTGAGAGATGCTCATTGTAGTAGACTTCCATGTCCTTGAGGAACGTGGCAATTGCCTTGGGAAACCGTAGCCCGTATGTCTCCTCAAGAGTCAAGCCATCATACAGTCTGCTGACCAGTGAGTCTAGGTGGACTTCATCCACAGGAACATAGCCGTAGAAGTCGCCTTGGCTTGCCAGATACTGCAAACACCATGCATGGATTGTGCCAACGTACAGGCCGGTCAGGGCTGTCTTGGGCACGCATTGCCTCACAAGAGCGTGAACCCTGGCAGATAGCTCATTGGCCGCCCTCTCCGTGAACGTGAAAGCCACTATGCCTGTGGCTGGCACGCCTGCAGCCATATCGGAGGCCAGCATGTGCACAAGTGTTCTGGTCTTGCCTGAACCAGCGGCGGCAAGCAGAACGGCACTGCGCGCAGAGCGTCGCAGCGGCGCCCGCTGTTCGATGGACAGTGCCGATGCAATTCGGTCCAAGGGTTCTCACTCCCATAATGCGCATAGACCAGTACGTCCGCGAATTCTCAGGGGGCCGCGCCGCGCAGAAGTGCCGGTTGGATGTGGCATGAACCTCTCGCGTCGCGCCGTCACTCTCCTTTCCGCGTATGCTAGGATGGGAGCGCTGGTCATCTACGTAGATAGGCCGCTGAACAAGGGTCACCAGAGTCTGGTCAAGGTCGGCGAATGTGAAGCTTAGGCCTTGGCGTGAAATACAGTCCCCAGTGGCACGGTGAGCCCACAACCTTCTGCTCCGCCCTGCGCCATCCTCTCCGTGTTGCCCGTACGAGAGTAGGAGACTATGAAAACCTTGGCCATTGCACAATCTCCTTTGCTACCTCAAGCTGGCGATCTTCTTGTTCCTTTCAAAGAATAAGTGGTGAACCCATGTCCAGACCATCGCTCTTAGTGTCCCCTCGCCCTTTTCTCTCCCCCCTTCATATCACAGACGGGTTTTGACGCTTACCTACTTGGTCTTAGGTATTCGCAGCACATGCTCTATGAATTCTCTCATCCTCTTTGCCCCAACTTCCCTGCAAATAGGGTTCCTGAGCTCAGAGCGTATGTATCTTCTGGGATCAGGTGCTTGCTCATATTCCAGAAGCGGTGGGTCACCAAAAGAGCCGTGTATCTCTCTTGGAATCACTTCCTTTCCCTCTCTCATGACCCTCAACGCGGCATAGCCCAAGGGGAGTTCTAGTTTGTGCAGGAGGCTACGCGTGCTCTCCATCGACCTTGCTACCTTGGTCACATCGATGTCCTGATCAAAGCAATGCCAAAGCTGAACGTAATCAAACCCATAGCACAGTAGGGCAAGCGCCTGGCCTATACCTTCATAGTATGGGCTTTGGAAGATGAGTTTGTCCTTCTGTCTTGTTAGTCTTAGGTACTTCAGCTCGATCCCTATGAGGTCACCCAAGTCCGCTACGACTAAGTCCACGTCAGGTTGAGCTAGCAAAGGTTCTCCCGAAAACCATTCAGACCAATACTGCCTGAAATTCGCACTCGCTGGGTTGACGCTCGCAAAAGCCTTGTACCTGTAGCGTAAAGGGAGAACGTTACTAAGAGTCCTGGCCAGTTGCCTTTCGTTTGGACGACGCAACTTCTTCTCCCTCTATAGACTCCCCTGTAGCGCGCAGTATCGTGCCTAAGACCGATGGTTGATGGCCAGAAGCGCTATGCTCATCCTCTGGCAGATGGATGACTGAGAGCACATTCCTCTCCTGGTCTATGGTGATCGCCACAGATTCACAAAAGCAGTAGCCACTGAAGCCTATCAAGCCAATCTGTTTCATGCTTTTGACAGGTTATCCCTGCACGTAGGCTCGGTGAACTGCCGTGTCGGGTTCGACCGATCTGTGCCGGGGGATAAGGAGCCCACGCTCTGTACTGCTACCCCAACGTAGTCGCAGTTTCTTGAGTGGAGGTTGCGGCACTTATTGCTCGAAGAGACACCTGACGCAGAAGACTGGAGGAGACCCCTGCGCAGTTGTGGGACGCACCTAGACGCTTGCTGGGCCTGAGGAGATAGTGGGTCCTTCATAGGTACGTGATTCTTATTTTGGGATCATCGAAATGCTGTCGAAGCAAAGTCTCCTCGAAGGTGGTAACGATCAGTTGCTTGGGATAGCCTGCCTTGCCGGAAGCCAGCAAGAAGTCGATGAGCCCACGTCTATTGTCTGGATCCAAGTGCTCAAGTGGCTCATCCAGCAACATGAAATCGGCGTTCGAGAAATACTTACACAGGAACATCTGAGTGAAGACCAAAAGCGCCGTCTTTTCGCCTCCGCTGAGCTGTGGAAAAGCGAGCTCCTTTCCCGTTCCCTTGTCAAGGATCGCCAATTGTGCATTGTCCGTGAGCCATGCTGCCACATCTATGTGTAGGAAACGGCTCAGTGCTCCTGATAGCTCTTTCATCAGCGGCTCCAGCACTGATGTTCGTTGCTCAGTGAGGGCTTTCTGCAATGAGGCATTCATCAACTCTGATATGAATTGCCCTTTCAAGCTGGCGATTCGAGCCCGCGTAACCTCATCGCGGCGTTCCTTCGACACTCTTGCCTGTAGTCTTTCCAAGTCGACCTCGTGACGGGTAATTCGCCGTTCAACTTTCCTCAGGCGATCCCTAAGTTCAGCGATCTCTTCACGCCTCTTTTGCTGCGTATCACGAAGGGATTTCAGTTGGGCTTGCAGCTCGGCGATGTCCAAGCTTGCGGGTCCGAACTCCATGGTTTGCCGAATCCGCGTTCCCATTTCGGAAAGTGCTTTCTTGCGAGAACGGATTCGATCAACGGCAGCTCCTACCTCCTGGAGCGCATCCTGTTTCTCTTGCTGTTCCTGTTTCAGTCGACGTATCGTTGCTAGGCATCCCTGCCGAATCTCATCAATCATTGTTGGAGTGAGATCTCGCTTGCATACGGGACAGACCGCTTCCCTACCTTCTTCTGCGGCCTCGATCAACCGCATTACGTCTCGCTGGAGATCCATCCTGACTTGGAGGGCACTTATCTCAGCCTTGGTCTCGTCCTGCTGTGCGACTGCACCTCTCTCCTCGGATTCAAGATCGCGTCGCAGCTTTTCGATAACTGCAAGGGGTTCACCAGGCATAGACTGTTTGAACAGGTCTTCCCAGTCTTCCTCTATGCGCCGAAGACCGGAGATCGCCCTTTCGACAGAGTTGATCTCGATGTCGATGGAGCGTTGGCTGCGCTCCTTTTCCGTGATTTGCTGAGGCAGTCTGTCCTGGACACGCTCAAGGTTTGCGATCTCGATTCCGACCCGATCCGCCCTCTCTTTGTCTTCATCACTCAAAGCCTTCACCCCATCCAATTCCCTCCGATGCTCCGACTCCTCTTGCTGGAATCGACGAGCCAGCTCTCTCAGCTGTGAGCGAAAGGTACCCAACCGTCTTAAGCCGAGGACGGACCCGATGTGCCGCGTGAGGGCTTCGCCAGGCGGGCGTATTGAGTATTCAAAGGCATCACCCTCCGAGAGGAATACGACCTTGGTGAAGAAGAGCTGGCTCGTCTCGAACAGAGACATGATACGTTGAGTGACACCATTCCAGGTCCTATCGACTACTTGGCCGTCAGTGGAAAGCTCCGCTCTGCTGCGACCAGTAGCCGCACCGCAACTTCGCGTCGCCATCCATTCCTGGCCCGGATCGGGGCAGAACGTTAGTCGAATCTGCATGTCTTCATCCGGATCTCTGATGAGACGTTTGTAACTCAAATCACCATATATCGGGGAAGCACTTAGGTCTCCGAGCAGTGCTAAGCAAATGGCCTCCAGCACGGATGTCTTCCCCACAGCGTTGGGCCCTACCAAGAAGTTGATGCCCTCAATGAAATCCAGATACACATGCTTGTGACCTTTCCAGTTGTGTATGCTGATAGATCTGATCATCTTTCGCTCCCCAGAGAGACACTCAACGTATCCGAACCTCTTGACTAATGTCTGCGATCGCTTCCCGGAGTTTCTCCCAGGTCAATCTCTCGTCTATGCATTGTGTGGCTAGATCAGCAAGGCTCGCTATTTCTGACTGAGTAATTGATTCGATTGCTAATCTTCGCTCCTGAATCTTCTTCCCGGAGGCACTCTCGACTAGCTGTCGGTAATCCCCCATGAGACAATCACGGAAGGCCTCCAAGAGATCAAACTCGGCCCTTCGATGCTCGTGAAGTTCTTCCTCGCACCAGAAGACTGGCTCACACTTCCGCAGAACTAGCTGGAGACTCTCTTCTAGGGGAGGCAGATCTTCCAGCGATATCGACAGCCTCTCCTCTTTCGCTTTTAGCCACTGACGGATCTGACCCACCTCAAAGACTACAGAGTTCAACTGTTCAGTCGCCCATACGACGATGATTGCCCGCGTCCTCGGACTTCCCACCATGACTCGAGCATACTGTTGAATGGTTTTACGAGGAAGGGAGAACTCATTGGCTGGGGGCAGGAGCACATCTATCTGGAGCTCAATATCGCCCGTTCGAACAAGATAGTCCAGCGTGCTGGGAGCGGCCGGCTCGATCCCTTCTTCCGCTACTGGTGGCTGTAGCTGGAGAGCGCCCACTCCTCGATATACTTGCAGGCTATCAGACAGAGGTTCCAGAAGATCGTCTATTCGATCGAAGGCTCGAAGTAGGACCTCGTATGATTCTAGGTTTTCGGACTTACTCTCGAGCTGCCGGTATCGCAGAAATGACCCCACAGTTCCACCCCTACACTAACCGGTTCACACTACTGACTCTGCCATCTAGAGTTGAAAAAGGTACTACGTCTGCCAGGCCGGAAAGCAAGGCCAGGATTCTTTCGTCCTGATTGATTTTCTCGTCTCCGCCATGAAGGGCAAGACACTGTCGGCGATTAGCTTCTTCACTCGTCGTTCGTCGGTGTCCACCAAACGCGCTACTTGAGACTCGTTGAACGCGGTAGACAGGGCTTGGAATCGATCGGAATCGAGGCAGCAACTCTCATGCATGCTCAATAGAAAGCTCTCGTAGGGCCGTCTCTCAAGATGAGTAGTTGGAAATACACGCCCTGATGCGAGCTCCACCCTGCCGTTGCCTCGCAGTTGCCGAATTGGTCTCTCATAGCCATGATCGTGTGCCAGCACCAGGGTTCGCCGACCGGACCGACCAAGTTCGCAGGCTACAAGGAGAACTGTTGAATCACGATCGGCAGGTCGCACTTCAGGACGGAAGGTTTGACGTAAGGATTCCTTCTCATCGTTGCTCACGCCAAGGGGCGTAACAAACGTTTCCAGCACCCGTTGAAGCGTCATGCGATGTCGCTTCGTAAGTTTGCCCAAGTAGCTGCCGCGCAGCCACTTTCTTACCGACCGTGACGGTCTAACCAAGTCCAATTCCTCCCTCAGGATCCTTTCAGGCATGTAAAGACGCCCATCCAGTGAACACTTACGGAATATGCATAGGACTTCCGCTAGCACGCTACGTATGCTTGGAAGACGCTTGTCCCATTCTCGCAGCCCCGGGTACGTCTCACATACGAATAGGACTATTCCGTTGAGTAAGAACACCACAGAATCCGCGTCTAGTACCAGAATACCTCTGTTGAGACAGTCCGGCCTGCGGCAACCGCCAATCATATTCACGACAGCACCCCAGATGCGGGAAAAGACTGGTTCCTCACATTCGCCGCCGGCCGACGGCTACCCCTACACTACCGCCCCCACGATTTCCACATCCCTCGTTCTCAACACAACGGGCTCGCCAGCCAGCTGCAACAGACGAGCCCTCGTATCACTATGACCGCCAGGGCACTGTTGCGACCCTGGCCCAAGCCTCGATGGTGGGATGTGGGCGACGAGGCGTTCTGTCTCGTCTCTCACGACCATTCTAGCCTGGCTTTCAGCCGATGTCAAGGCGACGGATTCATTCACCCAAAATGTCACTGAGAGGGTATAGTACCTTCAAATGATAACGGCACCGTCGGGCCGCCGGTCGCCCACTGCGTTTGGCTCACCCATGGGTCTCTACTTGCCACTCATTCTGCGCAGCTACTAGCGGGCGTCTCCCCTGGCAGGCGACGTCACCCGTTGCTACAACCTCAACTCCGAGCTATCACAACGCGGGTAGATTACTCCCTCTCCGTGTAGTACCTCACAAAGTCCACCGCGCCCCGCCGCTTCCCGTGTCCGTGCCAATGTATCGCATGGTCGTGGTGATGTCGGCGTGACCCAACATCCTCGCAGACTCGAAGTGGTCAGCCCCGGCGGATTCCTGCCAGGCGTCACCGAGGCGAACGTCCTCTGGCAAGTGAAGCCGCGCAACCGGCGCATCGCCGAAGTCCTCTCCATGTGTGGCCTAGTGGAGCGGGCCGGACAAGGCATGAACCGTATGTTTGAGGAATGCATCAAGGAGAGCAAGTCACTGCCGGATTTCTCTGGTACGGACGAGTATCAAGTCTCTGTCTCACTACGAGGCAATATCCAGGACCCCGACTTCCTGCGATTCCTGGAGCAGGTCGGGAAGGAGAGCCTGACCTCATACTCGACCGAGGATTTCCTTGTCTTGGACCTCGTCCGTCGTGAGCAACCAATCTCGGCCAACCTGGCCTCCCACTTGCAACCACTTGTGGAACAGGGCGTCATCGAACGAGTTGGCAGTGGTCGGGGGACAAGGCATATCCTGTCTCGCCGTTTCTACAGTTTTGTTGGGGCAAAAGGCGCTTACACACGCAAACGGGGGCTGGATACAGAAACGAACAAGATGATGCTGCTGAGGCACATCAGCGATAACCGTCAGGATGGGAGCCCGCTTCGAGAGCTCCGTCAAGTGCTTCCGGCACTAAGCTACACGAAAGTGCAGAGGCTGTTGCAGGAGTTGAAAAAAGGTGGACTCGCGCACCCGGTCGGTCGTACTAAGGGTGCTCGGTGGTATCCTGGCCCTCGCCCAAGCCACTGAGACGGTGCAGTCGACTTGTGTGGTGGATATGTCACACAATTAGCTACAATCATCTCCATAATCATCCGGAGACGGTGACCTTGTTGTCGCAATATGCCCGATAGCTGGAGCTATCGAACTCATACATAGCATAACAAACAGCACTATGCCGGACTACAAGGTTTGGATTCGTGCGCGTTAGCGTGAGTGTGGCAAAACACAATCCTGACGCAGTTGATACCTAATCGATGATGTAACGAACAGGAACTCATCAGCACACATTACCCTGTCGTGCTCTGGCATCCGGAATGCGCTTGCTCGCTCGACTGCCTGGCTACCGGAAAATGCATTAGCCAAGTCTAGCGCTGGACCCACATACCGCGCACTGCCTCCAGCCATATGCTCCAAGGAGAGATGCTTACCGCCCATCATTTCTTGATGCTCAGTTCCCGCAAGTTCTCCCAAACGGCCTCCCGTTCCCTCTTTCTCGAGCCACACTGGTCCGCCGCTGTTGCCCGTGTCGGCGCCGATGTATCGGGGCGACACGGGCACTCCCGCCTCGTGTACGGCACGTGCAATGACCTAGCTGCCCGCTTCTTGGCCTCTTCCCCTCGTCGGTCATAGCGCCGAGTTGTCTGGACATTCGCATGGCCCGCCATCTTCGCAACCGTGGCGATGTCAACGCCAGCATCGGGGAGGTCGGAGACGAACGACCGTCTCAGGTCGTGGGGAGTCACGTTCTCGATGCCCAGCCTGCTTTGCCCGCCTATTGGGCATATCGCGGATTGCCTGGCCGGTCACTCGCTGGCCCACAATGAGGTGCCCACCGTTGCGGCGAGACCGGAACAGTGCGATAAGCTTGCCCCCTCGAACAGTCAGCCAGTCGGCCAGGGCAGCCCCGTTGTTGAAGCAGACCAGCCGCTCCTTGTTGCGCTTGCCCGGGATGCGGACAGTCACCACCTCATCGTCCTCAGTCATGGTCACATCAGCCAGGTCAAGCGATAGGGCTCGACTTATCATGCGAACCTGCGCAGTAGCTGACGGTCCGAAAGCGCGCTCGATGGGCCAGCCTGGGAGAACACATGGTAGCCCAGCCGCCTGCAACCACTTCAGAAACGTCGGCTTTGGCCGATACTACAAGCGGGAGGGATGCCGGTCAAACCAGCCAATAGACTACTTGTGAGTCCAGGGCCGCAGCTCCCGAACCCTGGGCAGGGCATGTCTCGTCAAGGACTGTGCTCTGCTCTTTCCTTTTCCCGCCTCTGAGCTTCCCCTCTAGTTCCTCTGCATTGCACCCCGGCTTGGGCATCCTGTCGTCGACCCAGCCGCCCACTCTCAGCAGACCCTCACTTCCCATCGCCCCCATAGTATGCCACGTGCAGACCTCGCGCTGCTCGCTTCTTCGCGGCCTCGTCGCGCCTATCGTACCGGGCGGTGGTGACCACGCTGCTGTGGCTGGCCAGAGCCGCAGCGGTGGAGATGTCCACCTCCGCTGTCACTGTCTGCGATGCGAGCCCCCTTGTCAGCGCTGTTGGCCTCATCCTCTAGTCGACCAGAAGCCGTGCTGCCTGACAATAGGTCATCCCCACCGGCAAGTCGACTGGGAGCAGTACCCGCAGAGGCAGTGGAGTGTCATCATTCGCCACGCGCTCACAAATCGCGCCACCCAGAATGACCAGGTGGTCTTGCTGGATGACCCTCGGTCTGCCCTCAAGAACCCAACGACAGAAGAGATCGCGCCAGAATCCTTCATTCTGTTCGTCCACGGCAAGGCTCCTTTGTGTCACTGCTCATGATTGGGTGCCTCCCTCAAGATGACGTCTGGCCTCTCGCGCGCCACCGCCAGCCGGTCGTGCCGCCGTCCTTGCAGCGTCCCTTGCCCGCCTGGGCCAGGGGCTCACGGCCACCTGTCGCTAGGACACCCTTTGGGTGCCGAGCACCTGCTTCAGCCAGTCGAGGGCGTAGGCCGCGGCCAGGAAGCCCACCAGGAGTAGGACGAGGGTGCCGAACACCTGCCCCCAGGTCTGCGGCCAGGGGGGTCGCCAGTCTCGGAACGGCCTCACCGCTCCCCGTCCTGGTCATGCCCTCGCTCCATTAGCGACAAGCCGCCACGCCCATAGGGAACAGCAAACGCCGCACAGCCCACCGGCTCGATACTGGCGTCCCACTCCCAATCGTAGAAGGTGTGCGTCGTCTGCATCGTCTCCCCAGGACCCAGCTCTACATACTCCTCCCAGGGGTAGTCATAGCCAATCACGTGACCAGATGATCCGTAGAGGACCGCTCCAAACACAACACGGTCTACCGTGTACGGCAACTGATTGCGCACGAGAGCGGTTACCACCCAGTGGTCGTCTGCCTTTGCTAGCGCCTTCCGCTCGATGGTCAGATAATCCACCTCCCACCACGGAACCGTACTCGTCAGGGAGACGAACGGCCACAGCGAGCTCTCGGCTGTCTCAAAGGGAACTCGCTGCCCTGGTGGGATCACGTCAGCCAGGCACCCAACACGCACGGTGCCAACCAACACACCATCAGCATCGAAAAGGTCGATCTTCACGTCCTCGATGCCGACGGTGTGGCCCGTCTCGTTGACCACCTCTCCTAGGAAGTAATGCGTCGCACCCCATACGTAATGATGCAGATTCACCACTCTGACCGTGCCCGATGGTGTGGGCGTCTCCTGGCCTGTGCTCGCTTTCGCAACCAGAGGCAGGAATATGCTGGCAGCCTCCACTCGCGCCACGAGCACCCCCAGGCTGAAGGTAGCAACCAATAGCAGGGGCCAAAGCACTCTCTTGCGATTCATCCGTCCTCTCTCCCTTCTCGGATTCACGGGGTCATGGCATCTACCATCAGCCAAAAAAGATTCATCTTGGCTGATGATGATGTCATATACTCCTCCCCTTGCTCGAGCAGATCAGGGTCGAATTGCTGAATCCCCTTCAGAAAGTGTTCAGCGCTGAGTAGACCATCGGCTGAAGCGGACAGCAACACCGCTTGGGCCTCCCGGCACTCCTCTGGGGGCAAGATCCCCCTCAAACCAGCATCGGCCTCCCGAATCCTGACCACTTGAGCACCGAGCAGAGCGGCCCAGGTGGCATCGCCAAACAACGGCTTCCCTGTAAGCCTGCCCATCGTCAGCGACGCGTCTGCGCTAATCTTTATCTGTGATATTGTCTCCAATTTCCAGCGTATTACAGAAGGCTCGGGGGAAGGCGGCAGCCGTGGGCTGGGCGTAGGTGTGACTGCGGGGGACCGCTTTCTCTTCTCAGGTTGTTTCGGGTCCACGTCGTCTCTCATTTGGCCCACCGCGCGGGCTATCTCCATCAGCGAGCGCCAGAAGGGTGGCATCATGCTTCCCTCGTTCCTAAGTGTTGCGCTGTTCTCCGAATCAGCCAGTCCCCGGCCAGCCCACGAGTCTCGTGGACCTGCCCCCACGCTCTGAGACGCCAGACCGTGCGCCGGACCGCCACGGCCAGCCATTTGCTGTCGCCCCAGGACTGGGGATACGGCCACTGCCAGTGTCGGAAGGGCCTCACCACCTCACCGCCGTGCTGCCCATAGGGGACTCTTCGAGCAGATCGTCAGCCAAGCCCCACACCGCGCAGACAGATATTAGACTCATGGAGTGATAGCTAGTAGCATCAGATTGAAGAGGTTCATCTTGGCGGTCGCCGACTTTATGTACTCGCCACCCTTCCTAAGCAGAGCAGGATCGAGTTGCTGCGACCCCCTTAGAACATACTTGTAGCCAAGCACACTATCGCCTGTAGAAGACAACAACAGCGCGTGGGCCTCACGGCACCGCTCTGGAGGTACGATTTTCCGCAAAGCAAAGTCGGCCACCCACACCTTGGCGACTTGAGCGGCAAACAAATCGTGCCAGGCGGAGTCGCCAAGTCGCGGGTTCTTCAACAAGCTGCTCATTGTCTCCTCTGCGTCTATGAGAATGTCTTGCTGTGGTAGGACCTGCGAAAAGTAAAGCGTAATAGCTAGATGCGGGAGGAGGGTCGGGGTCGGGGTCGGTGCGTGGGCCGTGGCGGTGGCTCTTTGAGCTTGTGTAAGTGTCGGCGGAAGCACCAGGCCGCGAGGGGGCGTGGCCGCAGCACGTGGGGTGTCGCGAACGGCGGGACTCAGCAGATAGCCGACCAGCAGCATCCCCAGCACACCGCCCACGATGATGTACCACTCCCCACCCTTCCTCTTCCCAGGCTGTTTCTGTTCCATGTCATCTGTCCTTTGGCCCATCTCACGGGGGCTCTGTCGGCCACCTACTCCTGAAACGAAAGACGCAGCACCGTCAGAGGATGCCCCCCAGCCAATCGGCCAGGAACACCGCTGCCAGGAAGCCCAGCAGGAGGCCGATGATCACCGCGTAGACCTCGCGCCACGATCGGGGATGGGGCCAGCGCCAGGGGCTCAGTCGCCTGTTCATGCTCGGGCTCACGGGTTCATGGCCTCTACCATCAGAACAAAGAGATTGAACTTGGCATCCCCCGATGCTATATACTCAGTGGCTTGCTCGAGCAGGTCACGGTCTTGCTCTATAGCCCCCTCCAGAGCGTACTCAACACCGAGTATGAGATCGCCCGTAGCGAACAACAGCATCTCATGGGCTTCCCGACATTCCTCTGGAGGCACGATCTCAATCAAGGCAGCATCGGCCTCCCGCATCCTGACCACTTGAGCACGAACCAGAGCAGTCCAGGTAGCATCGCCAAGCAACGGTTTCATCATAAGACTGCCCATCGTCAGCGACGCGTCTGCGATAATCTTGAGCTGTGGCCTCGTCTCTTGAGTCCAACCCAAGCGAGTAAGGGTGGGCAAGCCCGCGACTGTACGTACGGCTGTGGCTGTCGGTACGGGCGTGGCTGTCAGCGTAGGATGCGGTGTGGCCGTCGGCGTAGGCTCAGGCGTCTCTGTCGGCTCAGGCGTGGCTGTGAGCGTAGGGCGCGGCGTGGCTGTCAGCGTAGGCTCCAGGGCCTCCAGAGTAATAGCTGTGCTTGTGAAGGCCAACGCGGTAGATGCGCTGCTGACGCCCTCAAGAGCATCGCCCTGCGTCGCCGTGCCGGTCGGCCCCGGACTAGCTGATACCAGCGCCGTCTCAGGCTCCCCGTCCTGCTGGCCAACAAGGACACCCAGCAGGAAGCACGCCACCAGCATGATCAACACACCCCCCACGAGGGCGTAGCGCTTGCCATACTTCTTCTTCTCAGGCTGTTTCTGGTCCATGTCGTCTCTCCCTTGGGCCGTCTCACAGGCTCTCTCGGTCGGCCAGGGTCGGAAGGGCCTCATCACACTCCCTTGTCAATGGCCACCCGCGTCCCTGATAAGCCCATCCATCCGCGCCGTGGCAGCGCCTAGCTCACGTCGTGCCTCTTCTACGTCCCGCCCCAGCGCGCGCAGGCGTGGCCCATAGTACTCTTCCACTTTCGTGCGGGTAGCCTTGCGCTCTGGGTCCATGAGCCACCATGCGATAAGCCCCCCCACTATGACTCCAAGGAGAGAGAAGCCCTCCACACTTTCAGGGCCCACAATCTCGCCTAGGCCCGCACCCACAAGCGCCCCAATGAACGCACCGACAGCGGCGACCAGCCAAGTCGCGCAACCCGCCGAGGCCGGCGTCTTCTCCAGAGCGATGGCGTACGCGGAGCGAAGGTTATGCCTCACCGCCAGCCGCTCCCTCAGCCGCTCCTCCAGCCGCCTGCGCACCACGTCGGTTGCCAGGATGTCGGTGTCCTCCCTGATGTCATCGAGGACGGCCAAAGGCTGGCCCGACGCATCACGGGACACGCGAAGCGTCGAACCGCAGTAGGAGCACCGCGCCTGAAGGGTGGAGCGCGCAACCTCCAACGGGCTGCCACACTTGGGGCACTGTATAGACTCGATCCCAGCCATATACTACCCTCCCCTTGATTGCTCCGGCCAGCGCCAGGGTCTCACAACTCCACACTCAGCCCCAGGTGGTCGCAAGGCGCGTTGGCCAGGTCCAACTCCACGCCCAGGTATCTCTCGGTGGTCGTCAGGCTCGCATGACCCAAGGCCAACTGTATCTGATCAAGCGCACCACCGCCCTTGTGGGCCAGCTTTGCGAACGTCCGCCTCAAGTCGTGGGGCGCGATGGAATCGAACCCCAGGGCGACCACGTACCGGGCGACGGCGTTGTAGATCGCCTGTGCGCTCATGCGCTCGCCGGTCACCTTGTCGCCCTTGTTGACTGGGCGAAACACCCTGCCCGACTCGATCCCCGCCGCTTGCATCCACCTGTCGATCAGGACCTTCGTCCAGGATGGCATGGGCACCGTCCGCGTCTTGTTGCGCTTGCCCACCAGGTCCACGATCACCCACCGGGCGGCGCGTTGCTGGACATGCCCAACGGTCAGGTCGGCCACCTCCTGGCGTCGCAGACCGCATCCGATCAGCACCGCCAACAGCGCCCGATCCCTTTTGCCCTTGAGGGTGCTCGCGTCGGGCGCATCCAGGAGGGCCTCGGCTTGCTCCTTGTCCAGCCAGTTGCCCATGCGCTGGCCCTCTTGCTTCACGCCCTTCACCCGGTGTATGCGATTGGCCGTCCGGTCCGCCAGGAGCCCGTTGTCGGCCGCTTCCCTGGCCAGCTTGCGAATCGCCGAGAGCCGCTGGTTCACGCTGCTATGGCCCATGCCCTGATCCAGCAGTTGCTTGCGGTAGGCGTTCACCGTTGCCTTGCCCAGCCGCGTCTGGCCCGTTTCCCGATACCAGGCCATGAAGTCCACGAGCGCCCGCCTGTAAGCGCGTCGGCTGTGCGGGCTGTCGAGGCCGTCCAGCACCATCTCGACTATGGCCTGGCTCTTGTCGTCTGCTCGAATGAGCGCGTTGCCACTCTTGACTGCCATGATTGTCCCCCTCGTCCGTAGGACTATCAGTCTGTATCGGTTGCGATAGTCTCCATTATCATAATCCATTATACACCCCAAGGGAAGGCCCGTCAAGGGTTTTCACGGTCGAGTTGCGCCAACTCCGCGCGCTCCCTAGCCCCAACAGGTGCCCAACTCCAGCGCTTCGGCAGGCTGCTCTCACGAGAGAGGCGCTGAGGAACTGGTTGCTTGAGGAGCGACAAGAGTTATGCTACAATGCCTGGGCAAGACCCTACACACCGCTTCCATCCTCGTAACTCACCATCACCCGGGAAGCTGGGCAGACGCTATGCTTGAGAACACCCTCTACTACGGCGACAACCTGGACATTCTGCGGGAGCACATCCCCGACGGGTCGGTGGACCTGATCTACCTGGACCCGCCCTTCAATTCCAGTCGCTCCTACAACGCCCTCTTCAAAGAGGCCACCTGCACCTCCGCCGCTTCGCAGATCGGG
>Ga0114930_10001492_pt1 | contig 22242 bp, 21 predicted proteins | sample AnhtaG_FD_87300 | JGI IMG/M metagenome (GOLD analysis project Ga0114930, IMG submission 87300) | Deep subsurface microbial communities from Anholt, Denmark to uncover new lineages of life (NeLLi) - Anholt_01485 metaG | ecosystem: Environmental > Aquatic > Marine > Oceanic > Sediment | place... | reverse complement strand
CGGGTACTGTGCCGCTGGAGAGCATGCGGGTGAGAGTCCGCCTGGTGACCACGAACGAGGAGATCGCCGATGTGCGGGCTAATCAGCCGTTCCTGGGAGGCTGGAGCGGTCGGCCCCCTGGGGATCCCAGTCTCGCGCCCGGTCAAGGGGCAGTGGTAGCCGTCAACATAGGTTCCCAGGTTGCCGGAGCCTGGTGCATTGCGGACTTCACGTTCTACTCCGAGGATGACGGGGGCGGGTTGCCCACGGAGACGATCACTCTGCGGTTCACGATCTAGCTTCTCCTCTCTGTGACGACTGCAGCGATGGGGTTTCATAGCTGAGACAGAGGTCTCAGTTTTGTCGCTAGAGCGGTATTCGAATGGGGTCCCCAACACGGTCGATTGGCGAAAGGGGGAACGATGACAACTAAGCTTCGTGGACCCGGGCGGTTACTCCTGGTGTTGATCCCGGCTCTGGTTGGGGGGATGATCGTGGCCTGCGACCTTGGAGGCTTGTTCGGTGGCGGGGAGGTCCCCAGTGTGGTGATAGAGCGGCCGCCCAGCAACGTTGAGGTGAGGTTGGGAGAGGAGATACCCATCACTGCCAGCGCCACCGATTCGACGGGTGTGACCAGAGCAGAGCTATGGGTGGATGACTCCCTCTATGCCTCGGAGACCAGCCCGGTGGCAGAGGGGCAGCCTTCGTTCTCGGTGGTGCTGAACTGGAGGCCGACGGTCAGGGGCGCGCACAGGATCGTGGTCAAGGCCTACAACGTGGCGGACAACGTTGGTCAGTCCGCTGCCATCACACTCAACGTTGTGGAACGTGGACCGGCTCCACAGCCTACACCTCCGGGTCCGCAGCCTACACCTCCAGGGCCACAGCCGACGCCTCCAGGACCACAACCTACTTCTCCTCCACCTCAACCTACCCCAACAGGGCCGGCTCCGCCTCCACCGACGCACACTCCCACTCAGCCACCCCCGGCTCCGACGGACACTCCGATTCCTGGACCTTGTCTGCCAACCGTCCTTACGACTGTCAATGTGGGAGGGCACCCCAAGGGCGTAGCTGTGCACGGGCACAGAGTGTATGTGGGGATGCATAATGCGCCGGTGGTGGCGGTGATCAATGCGGATACTAACGCTGTCTTGTCCCCCCTGGACACGGGCGTACCAGGGAACCACCAGGCCAACGGGGTGGTGGTTCATCCCACGTCGGGTCGCGTCTACGTCGCGAATCGCGATGATAGCAGTGTCTCTGCGATAGACCCCAGCGCTGCGGGGAGTCCACTCATCATAGCAACGAATGCCCAGCCCTTCGGACTTGCGGTTGCTGGTCAGTACGTCTACGTGGCCAATTTCGGAGCCGATCGGGTCAGCAGGATCGATGTCACCACGCACATGGGCCAGAGCCTGATGACCACCTTCAGCGAACCTGCGCTTCTCGGGGCTCTCGGGCAGGACATCTTTGTACCCACAAACGGGTCGGGACCCATCTACCGCGTTCCGCCCGCTGGGAGCCCCATGGCCATAGGTCCCAGCAAGACAGGCTATTTCGCTGTCGCCGCCAACACGGCCAGCAACCGTGTTTTCGTGACGGATCGCGATGGGGGCGACGTGCTCAAGATAAGCGCCAGTACGAACCAGGTCCAGGACAAAGTCCACATTCCCAACCACCGGCCTTTTGGCATTGCTGTGAACTCCAACAAGGGGCGTATCTATGTCATCGCGGCTGAAGCTGACCTACTGTATGTGCTCGATGGGCCGACGATGCAGATAGTAGGTACTGTGCCCATCGGCGGCCAAGGCGCCACGGAGGGAGGACAGGGCATCGCCCTGTGGGGAGACAGGATCTACGTCAGCAACTACCAGGATGGGACGGTGACGGTTCTCGACGATTCGGCGTGTCCGTAGCCGAAGGTTGCCTGAACGGCGACGGCTCCGATCTGTGTGATGAGGTTGCGGCGGGATGGATGCGCACTCCCGCCGTAGCTTGTTTGCCGGAGAAGCCGTCCTACGGGGTGGTGTACAGATACTGCACAGTGAAGTGGCGTTCTATCCCCAGGAGGTCGTCCACATTCAGCGAGGGTGGGAAGCGGTTGAGAGCACCAAGTAGGATGTCCATCAAGGTGGGAGAGCGCTGGTACTCGATTACCTGAGGCTCGCCTTCGATGCCGGCGAGTTCCGCAGCCAAGTCGATGGCCTCTGGCAGATTACCCAGCTCATCCACGAGTCCCAAGGATAGAGCTTGCTGCCCGGTGTAGACCCGTCCGTCGGCAAGCTCCCTCGCATCGTCTCGCGGCATGCTCCGACCTTCGGCCACAACTCCCAAGAACTGTTCGAAGGCCTCGTCTGTGATTGCCTGCCAGTGCTCGATTTCCTCTTCGGTCGGCTGTCGATAGGGGCTGAGCTCATCTTTCATGTCCCCACTCTTGATGATGAGCATCTGGATGCCGATCTTGTCCAGCAGTTCCTCGAAGTTGGGGACCGTGGAGATGACGCCGATGCTGCCAGTGAGCGTGGTGGGGTTGGCCACGATCTTTGCCGCCGCGCAGGAGATGTAGTAGCCACCCGATGCGGCCACCTCGCCCATGGAGACGACGATCGGTTTCTCTATCTCAACCATAGCCTGGTAGATCTCATCGGAGGCGACGATGCCGCCGCCAGGGCTGTTGACTCGTAGTACGATGGCCTTGACCGAGGAGTCATCTTCGGCATCGTGCAAACGCTCTATGATGGATTCTGAATAGGCGTTGCCGCCGGTGGAATACAGCGAATCCCGTTCTCGGCCCGACACAATGACTCCCTCAACGCGTACGACGGCCACTGCGTCTCCCCATACCCTGGCTCCGGGAGTCCCGCCGGGTAGCACGACCAGGCCGATGGCCACACAAGCCAGGGGCGTTACTGTGCAGAGGAAGATGCCCAGTCCCACGCCGATCCATGTCCACTTGCGTCTGCTCATACGGCGCTTCCTTTCCAAAGCGCTTTCTCCGGACGGCGGGCCGGAGCGAGGGGTATTCTCAGATCTGCGAGAGGTGCATCGGACCGCTGACCACTGCCATTGTAGCACATCGGGCCCCACAAGCCAATCGCACTAACTGCGTTGCGGAGGCCTGCGCTTTGTGATAGGATAGTGCAGCGGTCAATAGGGAGGGGAACTCATGATTGGGTATGGCAAGCGAGCGTGGTCAGCCAAAGGAGCCTGGTCTCTTGTCGTATTGCTGCTGACTCTTGTGGTGTTGGGTGGGTGCGCCGGAGCGAAGCGCATCTCCATCGAAGTGGATGGCGCAAGGCGTGTGGTGGAAACCGAGCAAGATACAGTGCGGGAGGCGTTGGAGCAGGAGGGCATCGTCTTAGGCGTGCTCGACAGGACTGATCCACCTCTGTGGGACCCTGTGACGGATGGGATGACCATCGTGGTGACCCGCGTGCGTGAGGAAACCGAGACCGAGAGGAAAGTCCTGTCCTACTCGCGGCAGGTTCTTAGGGATGAGGCGCTGGATGAAGGGGAGGCCCGCCTCATGCAGTTAGGGGTGAACGGCGAGGAAGAGGTTACCTATCTGGTGACGTATGAGAACGACGTCGAAGTGAACCGCATTCCCTCAGCGAGGAGAGTGGTTCAAGCACCGGTGGATGAGATCGTAGTGATAGGAGTCAGTGGGTCCTTGCCCTCGGTTCCCGTCAGCGGCACCATAGCCTACGTCTCCAACGGCAACGCCTGGATGATGCGCGGCGGCAGCGGGGGCAAGCGCCCGCTCACCTTCAGTGGTGACTTAGATCAGCGGGTTTTCGCTTTGTCTCCCGATGGAACAGAACTCGCTTTCACGCGCAAGGCTGAGTCGGAGGAGGATGAAGAAGCACCGCTCAACACCCTCTGGGTGGTCGGTACCGTCCTGGTGGACGATGAGCCGCGGTCCCTGGGCATTGAGGGCGTGAGATATGCTCAGTGGTCGCCCGACGGTACCCGCATCGCATATTCCACCGTGGAGAAGAGCGGTGGGCGGCCGGGCTGGAGGGCCAATAACGATCTCTGGATCGCTTCCGCCGATGGGCGAGGCCAGGCCGAAGTATTGAGTACCTCCTCCGGCGGGATCTATGGGTGGTGGGGAAGCACGTTCTCGTGGTCCCCGGATGGTCGTGTCTTTGCCTACTCCGATGCGGACGAGATCGGGCTCCTTGACCTCTCTACTGGTGAGACACAGATCCTACTCGAGTTCCCAGCGTACCTTACCTACGGTGATTGGGTGTGGGTGCCATCGCTGTCATGGTCCCCCGATGGCCGGTTTGTGGCTTGCACAGCGCACGCGACCTCGGCAGCCGAGAGCGAGGTGGCTGCCGAGAGCCCCGTTTTTGACGTATGGGTGTTGAGCATCGACGGTCAGGTGAAGGCTCGGTTAGTGGACGAGGCGGGCATGTGGGCTTCGCCGGCATGGTCTCCGATCTACTCCAGGTCCGAGAATCAGCAAGCGAGCCACATTGTGTACGGCTTGGCTCAGAACCCTCTGGATTCCCAGGCCAGCAGGTATGGTCTGTATCTGATGGACCGAGATGGGAGCAACGCGACCGAGCTGTTTCCCTTGCACGGAGAGGAGGGGCTTGAGGCTCCTCAACTGGCCTGGTCGCCGTGGGGGGACGAACTGGTGATAGTGCGGGACGGGAATCTCTATCTCCTTAGCCTGGCTAGCGGTGCGTTGCGGCAACTGACAGCGGATGCGGGCAGCACTGAGCCGCAGTGGGGGAGGTAGGGTAGGCAGAGGTCGAGCCCAGCGCCGGACCAAAGGTCCGCGCCGCTGGAGGGGAAACCGGCTGGAGCCGGTTGTTGAAGATGTTTTCGGCATGTTTGGCATCACGCAACGTGGGGTTTTCGACCCAACCCATGTAGGGTGGTGCGCATCTCAGGGAACGTCTTCCTATGCACGATAGGATTACGAGAATACGGTCCTCTTTTGGGGGCAGAGAAGGAGTGCTCGTTGTGGTGGGGGTGCTCCTTTATCTGTTTTGCCTGGGGTGTCTGGGGATCATCGGCTGGGAGCTAGCGGCCGATCACACCTATCGCCATCAAGGCATCTGGTACGGCACGCCGCCCAGTATCCCCGAGGCCGCTGTCAACCCCTTCGGCGTGAATGCGTCTCTGGAGCGGTACGAGGGTCAGGACTTGGATAGGGCCCTCATGATGATCAGAGATGGCGGCTATCAGTGGGTCAGGCAGCGCTTTCCGTGGTCGGAGATAGAGTCTGAGGAGGGCCAGTACCATTGGGATGAGTGGGATAGGATCGTGGCGGCTGCCTTGGAACATGACCTGAACGTCATCGCGGTGCTGGAGACCTCTCCGTCGTGGGCCAGGGCGCCCATCGATGCAGAAACGCCCGAGGCGCCCCCTCGCGATTTCGCCCTCCTCGCCCGCTTCGCCAGAGCGTTCGCTTCTCACTATCGGGAAGAGCTCAACTACTACGAGATCTGGGATCAGCCGAATCTCTATCCGCACTGGGGCGAGCGGTACACCGATCCCGCCGCGTATACGCATCTATTGCAGGCGGGATACTCAGCGATCAAGCAGGGAGACCCGGAGGCTCTGGTACTAGCCGCGGGCCTGGCCCCGAACGTCGAGGAGGGGGGCCAGTACATGAGCGATATCCTGTTCCTACAAGGGATGTACGAGGCGGGGGCCAGGGAGTATTTCGACATCCTGGCGGTGAAGCCCTATGGCCTGTGGTACGAACCAGAGGATCGGAGACTATCTCCGCTGGAGACCAATTTCTCCCGGCCCATCTTGTTGCGCGAGGTCATGGATCGCCATGGGGACGGAGACAAGGCCGTGTGGGCCGTGGAGTTCGGCTGGTGTGCCCTGCCGGAATGGTGGACCGGGCGCCCTGCACCCTGGACCAGCGACAGTGAGGAGAAGCAGGCTCTACGCACGGTGGAGGCCATTCAACGGGCGCGGAATGAGTGGCCCTGGATGGGGGTGATGACCTTGCAGCATTTCCATCCCTTGGCCGATGCTGACGACCCCATACGAGGGTTTTCGCTGACAACCGACGATTTCGAACCGCGCTTGACCTATCTGGCGGTACAAGAGCTGGCCCGTGATACTTACGCGGCCCACGTGGGCTGGTATCCCGCCGAGACGTGGGCGGCTCGCTACCTCGGTTCATGGCGTCGGCAAGGCGATGTAATGGCGGCCGGACGGGAGGGCGATGAAGTGGCCTTGCCTTTCAAGGGCACTCGGCTGGACATCATGGTGCGGGGGCCACTGCATTTGAGCGAGGTGACTGTTGGCGGCCAGCGGGCCAACGCTCTGCCCGACGGCACAGTGGTCTTGGGTGAGGGTTCGGGCGAACGCAGAGTCACCCTGGCCAAGGGGCTGGACGACGAAGAACACGTGGCGCGCCTCACTGCCGGTGGGGCCGCTACCGCTGGAGGTGGAATCGTTGGCTTCATCGTGATGCGGGAGGTGGGCTTTGGGCCATACTACCTGTCGCTGCTGTTGCTCGCAGGCGCCGGTGTGATCGTCGGCTGGCGACTGGGAAGGCTACTGGTGTTGCCCAGGCCCCTGGTGTGGTGGAGAGCACTGGCCGGGACCTACCTCAGCCTACAGGGTTGGCAACAGGCGCTGATCATGGTCCTCGCTCTGGGTGTCTATTACTTGTCGCCCTGGATGCTCTTGAGCCTGCTGGGTCTGGTGACCCTGGTCGCGCTCCTGTACCTGAGGCTGGACCTGGGTCTGGCTCTCGCCGTGTTTTGCATACCCTTCTTCCTGAGACCCAAGATACTGCTTGGCCAGTCCTTGTCTCTGGTGGAGATGCTGACCCTGTTGTGCTTCGCGGCATGGCTTCTCAAGGAGGCGGTGAGGCGAGGCACCCAATCGGGCCAGCAGGGCGAGAGTCCATGGTCTCTGTTCCCCAGCCATCCGTTGGCCAGTCTGAAGCAACTGGCGCTGGGAGTGTGGCATCTGATCGTCCATTTGGTGCGATCCGCCTCGTCTCTGGACTTCGCCATCCTCTTCTTCCTGGCCGTCAGTATCTTGTCATTGGCCATCTCCGAGAACTTCGGAGTCAGCTTCTACGAGCTGCGGACGGTCATCGTGGGACCGGTCATCCTCTATCTGCTGATCAGGGAGGCGTCCCTCGACGAGAGCGGCCTGCTCCGCCTGGTGGACGCCTTGGTCCTGGCAGCAGTGGTCGTCTCTCTCTACGGTCTCTACCAGTACTTCTTCACCGCTGATGTCATCACCGCCGAGGGGGTCCGCCGCATCCTAGGCGTGTACGGATCTCCCAACAACATGGGCTTGTTCTTGGGGCGCATCGTCCCCTTGACCGTTGCCTTCACTTTGTTCGGAGGCTCCCGGCGACGCCGTTGGGGTTATCTGTGGGCCAGTGTGCCCATTCTCCTGTCTCTCTACCTGACCCACTCGCGGGGAGCCTGGTTGCTGGGGGTTCCCGCTGCGCTGCTCTTCATGGGCTTGATGCGGGGGAGGCGCGCTTTGCTGGCCGCGGTGACGGCAGTGGTGGTGGGTTTCGTGGCGCTACTGCCCGTGGCCAGGCTGGAGCGGATCACCTCTCTTTTCGATCTAACGGAGGGGACCACATTCCTGCGCTTCAAGCTCTGGGAAGCGACACTGGCCATGATCCGTGAGCATCCCCTCTTCGGTGTGGGGTTGGATAACTTCCTGTACCAGTACCCCCGCTACATGCTGCCCGAAGCCTGGCAGGAGCCGGACCTTTCTCATCCCCACAATATCGTGTTGGACTGGTGGACGCGGCTGGGCGTAATGGGAGTGGCGGCTCTGATCTGGCTTCAGGTGGCCTTCTTCCACCTGGGCCTGCGTCTGTATCGCTCCCTGGAGGAGGGCGACCTGCGGGCCCTGGTACTGGGTTTGATGGCCAGCATGGTAGGTTTCCTGGCCCACGGTCTGATAGACAACTCCTACTTCCTGGTGGATCTGGCTTTCGTGTTCTTCGTGACCCTCGGCATTGTCCGTCGTCTCTCTTCTCTGACACACCACAGCGTGGGCGCAATCTCGGTGTAGGTGGTATGAAGTGATGGCTGTTGGTGCGGCACGCAGTGCGGAAACGGGAGCCGAGCCTTCAGGCTCGGGGAATAGAGGAGGCGAAGCTCAAATCTGACATATGAGAGCGTGGTGTTCATCTCGGTGTACGTAGTATGAAGTCATCGTCTCGGGGGCCTCACGGCGCGCCGTGTCGGAAGGTGATTCGAGCCTACAGCTCGGGGAATAGAAGAGAGGAAGCTTGGAACGGTTGTGTGAACTGCAGCAGGGATCGGCGTCATTAAGTTCAAGATTGACACCCCAGGGTGGTTGGGATAACATATGGCAGGCAGAACTGGGAGAGGAGTGACGGAAAGGCCATGAGGCTTCTGATAACCGGGGGTGCTGGGTTCCTGGGTTCTCATCTGTGCGACAGGTTCCTCGCCGAGGGGCACGAGGTGGTGGTGATGGACAATCTGATTACCGGCTCCACGGCGAATATCGAGCATCTGGGGGGCGACGAGGACTTCCGCTTCGTCAAGCAGGACGTGACAGAGTACCTGTACGTGGAAGGGACAGTGGATGCCATCCTTCATTTCGCGTCTCCAGCCAGTCCCATCGACTACCTTGAGTTGCCTATCCAGACGTTGAAAGTCGGGGCTTTGGGGACCCATAAGACGCTGGGATTGGCGAGGCAGAAGAAGGCGCTCTTTTTCCTGGCATCAACGTCAGAGGTCTACGGGGACCCCTTGGTGCATCCGCAGACGGAGGATTATTGGGGCAACGTCAACCCCATAGGCCCTCGGGGGGTCTACGACGAGGCGAAGAGGTTCGCCGAGGCGATGACCATGGCCTACCACCGTTATCACGACTTGGATAGCCGCATCGCCAGGATATTCAATACTTATGGGCCTCGTATGCGGCTCGAGGATGGACGAGTGGTTCCCAACTTCATCGCCCAGGCGTTGCGCCACGAGCCTCTGACCGTGTATGGCGATGGCTCTCAGACGCGCTCCTTCTGCTACGTCTCTGATATGATCGAGGGTATCTACAGGCTGCTCTCCTCCGACGAGGTGGAGCCGGTCAACATCGGCAACCCTCAAGAGATGAGCATTATCGACTTTGCCAACCTGGTCAACGAGATAACTGACAACTCGGCTGGGGTGGTATTCGAGCCCTTGCCAGAGGATGATCCTCGGGTGCGGAGGCCCGATATCGGCAAGGCCAGAGAGGTGCTGGATTGGCAACCGGTAGTCTCTCTGGAAGAAGGGCTGCGCACGACCATCTCCTGGTTCGAGGAGCGCCTGTCGACGGGAAGGCCCGCCGACGAGGGTGCTGGCTGAGGTCCAGTGGGCTGCTGTGAGTGCCCACTATTTGACGAGCGCCGATCGACGTTTCGGCACCGTCCGCCTTGGCGCTTAGCAGCGTGGAATCGTTGTCACACGAGCTGCACGGATCGGCCGGGAAGAGCAGCGTCCGCGCTGTCGGCGAGCAGTCGTTGGAAGGAGGGGAAACATGTCCTGGCTTCGGGAGTTGGTGGTAACGGGCGGCCGGGTGTGGTTCAAACCCGCCGCAGAGGAGAACAGGTACACGGTCGAGGGACTTCTGGAGTGCGTTGAGCCGTTCAAGGTTTGGTTCCAGGATATCGACCGTGCCATTGCTTTCGCCGATCCACAGAGCTCCTCGGGCTATGAAGTGCGTGAAGGGCACTGCGCCCTGGAGTCAAGGCTGGATCCCGGTATTCCACAGCCCAGCGATCTCTTCGAGTTCTGGCAGAGACTACTCAGTCCCCGGGCCGATGAGGGGGAGGAGTGGTACGGGTACGTGTTCTCGGCCCATCTGCCTCTCGCGATGGGGGAGACGCTGGCCGTCAGATTCAAAGATACCACCTACTGGGGTCGCAACGGCACCTTTGTGGAGCTCGCACGGTTCGAGGAACCGTTTGCTTTGGTAGCCCACGAGAGGTATCGCGTGTTCGGCGTGCCGCGGGGGGAATTCGACGTCATGCTGAGGCTGAAATCAGGCTGGCCACTGCAAGAGGAATAGTGGTCCTCCAGGGCCGTTGCTGTGTGGGTGGCGTCGTGGCGTCGGATGCGAGTAGCAGACTTCCACGAGCTCGCCCAACGTCGGTCGTGTGGCCGAGGTGTAGGATGCCCGACGCTGTTTCGTGCGGAAACGTGATGATCTAGGTTGAAGGGGCGGATCCGTGCCATTGGCATGGTATCCGCTTACACTGTCCAGGTAAAGGAGGCGAGCATATGAAGAAGGTAGTCTATGGTGCCGTTGCGGTCATTGTGCTGTTGGCGGTGTTGCCCCTCGGTTGCGGCGGACCGGCCGGGGAACCCACTCCCACGTCGTTGCCGCCAACGGCCACACCCGCACCCGCGACCCCGACGGCCGTACCGGCGACACCCACAGCGGTGTCTCCCAGTCCCACATCTGAGGCGGCGGGGCCGAACTACATCAACCCGAGTTGGGGCCTCGCCATGTCGTATCCCCAGGATTGGGTGATGGCCCAGCAGGGGCGAAACGACGTCTTCTTTGGGACCTCACAAGAGGCGGCCATGGCTGGCGAAGGCGAGTTGGTAGAGGGCGCGCAGTTTCAAATCATCGCTGCCCCGATGGCCTCGCTTGGCGCGGAGTCCATTGAGGTGTTTTTCGACTCTGTGGTGTCTCAACTGGGTGCCCCAGCTTCGATGGGAGTGAGCAGCGTGAGTCTGCACACGATCGGGGGTGAGCCTGGGCTGTTTGTGTGGTTCGAAGGGGTTCCTGAAGGGGGCACGGTGCCTGTAGCGGGTTTCGCAGCCGCGACCGAGCGCGACGGATGGGGGTACCTGTTCATCGCCGGGACCGTACTGGATGAATCGGCCGAGCACGGGCCGGTTCTGGAAGCGATGCTGGAGAGCGTGGAGTTCACGGAGGGGTAGAGGAACTGCGTCAACGCCTGCGGCGGAGCGGCGGCGGAGCGCCTAGCCCGCGGTAAGTGACGTTCGCACCGTGTGAGAGCCGTTCTGCTCTTTGGATTCTCACCTGACTGGGGGCCCATCACGGAACTGGGCCGCGATCCTTGACACGCCTTCGGCGCTGCTTTACAATAGCTCATAAGCGCCTGTAGCTCAGTGGATTAGAGCAACTGCCTTCTAAGCAGTCGGTCGGGGGTTCGAGTCCCTCCAGGCGCGCCTTGTCTTTGTGAGCGTGGCACCAACTTCTGTAGCGGCTTGGTTCCTGTAGCAGCAGTCGCACTAATACGACCTCGCGACCCAAACCCCGACACTACCGATCCCGATCACAACACAGCTTCGAAGCGCCTGCAATGCGAAGCTGCCTAGCTCTCTGACCCTTCCGTGTCTGCTGGGGTGTCCTACTCTCGGATGGGGCGCTTGAACCAGAAGACGCCGCTCTCGGCGTTGACCATCTCCCATCCGTCCAAGCCCAACAGAGCGAAGGTGCGGTTGAAAGCATCGTTGTCGCTGCTGTCACCCTGACTCTCGTCTCGCCTTATTCTCTCTCTCTTGCGACCACTCGGTAACAGCGTATGTAACTCCCGTGAGTCAGTCGCCAATACGGAATACTCCCACTTCTGCATCGCTCTCTCCTTTTTTCTGCGAATCCTACACGACGCCGCAGCTAGAAGCAAAGCGCCAGAACGGCTCTGTCGCCTCTAGAACCTGGTGTTGGGGTACGGCTGTGGACAGTCTTGGGTTGCGATAGCTGACACAACAACCAATACTGGCGGGGAGAAGGGGTCATGACCGATGGAACTGCCAGGTGCCGAACAGCTTCTCGCGAGCGCGATACACTTCCTCATCGAAGGGCAGCAGGAGGACGCGGCCAGGCCTCATGATTTCCTGTTCGTGGGGGCTGGGGTCTGGTCAACTCTAGCCCCCGCAATCATAGATTCTCTCCGCTGTGTCAGAGGGCGGTTGACTGCTATGCTGGCTGTCCCCAAAGCCCTGCCCGAGTCCATGGAGCAGTGTTCACAAGAACGGTCTAGGCAACTAGCGAGGCTTTATGAGGGTGATCTTGTAGCAAGCTGGATAGGGCCACTCTTCCTGCCAGGTGAATTCAAGAGTCGCATCCGCGTATTCCCACGTCGCGTAGTCCCCTGCCCCAGACTTCGACGACGGTTCGCCCCACTGATCCACAACATCCCAATGGCACATGCCGACATGAACGGCTCCTGCATGGGCGCCCTTCCACCGTCGAATCGGTGTAGGGGGCGGTGGCGCCGGTGGACCGTGTATTGCGAGAGCAGTGCGCGTTGCATAGAATGCTTCGTTGGATTCGAGGATTCTCTCGGACCTCGTGCGTACCTGCAGATACGCCATGCCTCCTAGGATAATCAAGGCCAGTATGCTGGAAACGACTATGACCAGCACGCGGTTGCGGTTCATCTCCCTCCCCCTTTCACAGAGTAGTCACCGACCAACTATGCTATCTGGAAATCCGAGGGGCTGAGGCATTCAACGGCACCAAAGCCTTTAGTCTTCTTGAATGCCATACGGTGGACGAAATTGCTCATTGAATCGGACGGGTCAAGCATGTCGAGGTTCAACCGTTCAAGCGTCTCTCTCGGAATCGCCACCGACAGAATTGGAGCCTCTTTCATGTAGCCTGTCTTAGTGTCTAGGAGGTTTCCCATAGCGTGCACGAGCACCATGTCCGTTGGGAGAAGAGCGAACAACTCTCTGCCAACCCGTAGGACGCAACTACAAACGTAGTCTTGGTATAGGGCGTAGAATCTGGTCTTGGGCATCTGCTTCACGGAGAGTCCTCCACTCTTCAGCAGCCGCTTCTCTTCTGAGGGGATTACCTCTTCGCTGTTGACGTGCAGAGTCGCTTGAATCAGAGAGGTGCTTTCGGCTTCAAACTCGATGGAAGAGCCAAGTTCGTTGATTTCACTGAAAGGGTCTCCGTGTTTGATGGCATCCAGGCAGGCCTGCGCTCTTCCAGCGGCTATGCCAGAGGCCAATTCACAGGCTGTCTCGCATTCTGCATATTCCTGGTTGTACATTTGCAGAGCTTCCTGGTATTCTTGCTCATCTGCCTGGCGTGCCTCTTCAACGGCGGCAACCAACTCTTCCCGCTTGGACTCAGTGCGCGACAGCATCTTGTCGAAAAGCCCAGGTTTGAACCCGTCCAGCTTCGCTCGTGCCGCTTCTTCATGTCTGCGACCCCGCGCTGGCTGATCGGGCGGCTGGGAGCAGCCTATTGCCTCCCAGTCCCAGATGTCGCTGGATTCTTTGTGAACGGATTGCAGCAGGTCGACGTAGTTCTCGTAAACCTGTACCTCATAGGCTGCCTGCTCCAGTTCCTGCATCTTGTCAAGCTGTTTGCGCTGGCGTTCAAGCTCACGCTGCCGACGCTTGGCTTCGCGCTCTGCACGACGCTGCGCGGCTGCCAAGGAGCGCATGGTTCCTTTCCAGCCCATTTCCACCCTCCTTTCTGCTCCAGCCACTCCTCAATGTCCCTAATCAGCCTGTCCGTCTCTTCCTTGTCCCTTGTCAATCTTTCCTCAATCACCCTCTTTGCATAGTGTCTATCTGCTTCTTGCCACATGAGGTTAGTACCTTCCGAGGAAACTGGGTTCTTTCCAAACGCCACCATCAATGTTGTCCATATCAAGCTCGTATGGTTTGCTCTTGTAGGTTCTGCCAACTTCGTCGTCATAGAACCCGATGACCTTCACCTTCTCGGAGAAGCCCCTTTCATTCAGTCGTACAGCAAGTTGTGTCGCCCATGCCGATACTCTGCATGAATGCTCTGGTGCAAGTTCGTGAGGGAAGCTCACCTCGCTCTGGGGATCGTGAAAGTATACCCTCGTCTTGTCTGGAAGGACGAGACCCATCGAGCGAAGCCTGACCGTTCTTTCACCTGGATTTGCAGCCTCAAGAAAGACCACATCCTCGCTCGTACCACCCGATGGATATTGAAGAAATGCCAACCAGGTTGTCACGTTTATCCTAGGTCGTTTCGCTTTCCAATCACGGTAGGCGAGATAACTTGAAAGTGCCGCGCCCCACAAAGCAACCAGCGCCACGAGACTGCTCGCCCAATCCATCTGTACTACCTCTCAAGTCGGCAACGCCCTCAGATTGCCGATTCCAGCGGTGGGGTTGCCGAACGTGTAGCCTGCGCTCGCTCGGTCGTTTCATTCCCTCGCTCGCTACGGCATGGGCTGTTCTGACAAGACTATCGATCTGCGCTTGTGCTGCGACCAGGATAGCCCACAGCGCCTCTCATCACCTCAGCGCCTATCTCCTGAGCTATGAGGGCTAGTTCTTGAGCATTGTGTTTGTGTTGATGGTTGACGTTTGCAAGTCAGTGCAGAGCAGAGTGTTCATCCCGTTCAGCATTGTCCTTTGTGAAAGGCGGCGGGAGGAGGCTTATGAAACCTGAGAGGATGAGCAACACCATCAACAAGCCAATCGTTGACTGAATTAGAGTCACTGCTATTCCTAGGCTGCTGGAGGGGCTTACCTCTGTGTGGCCGAAGGTCGTCATTGTGTAGAAGCTGAAGTTCAGCGATACCCAGAACGAGTTGATGGGTAGTCTACCGGAGCTGAAAGCCCACTCCAAGTTGCGATAGAACAGGGCAAACCAGACAGTAATCTCGGCGTAGTTGTGCAACGATGTGGCCACTAGGCGACGATAGCTCTTGACCTCGTGCCGCTTGCCCTTTTTCCCTGCCCTGTACCCCCCGAAGACCAGGACATTCACTTGAACCACGAACGCCTCAAAGATGGAGTACGCGCCAATGAGCGCCAAGAAGAACTCCCACCATTGCAGACCCGGAGCGGCACTGCCGAGTAGGCATAGCACTGATAGGTTCAAGCGTGCTATCACCCAGAGGTCAACAAACCCATAGCTGTTCTCGATGGCCTTGATGCGCTGCTGAAGCGCCCTCAGCAGCACGAACTCCTCGGCTTTCTGGAATGCGCTAGACCATCGCTCCACTATGGAGAACTGGTCGATGCGGTTCAATTCCTCTGACCAGAATCTGCGCGCGAATGACTTGATTCGTTGCATGGTCCTACGTCCTGGCTAGCGCGTTCGCCGTGTAGTGGGCTGTCCGACTAGGTTCTGTGCGCGTCTCCCTCGCCGATTCAAGGCCAATGCTTGCGCGGTCAGGCTGGGCAAACCGGCGTGCTCTCGGCTATGACGAGGCAGCTTGTGCTAGCAGGTTGGCGAAGAAGGGAAGCGAAGTTAGTGGATTGTACCACAAACGTGAAGACAGCGCAACTTCGGTTTCAGACAACGTAAAGAGGCCCCGCTGTTGAGGCAGCGATGCTACAAAGCGTGTCAACCCTCAATCCTAGATTTCGACAGGGGGGCCACAGAGCGTTTGCAGCACTGGCAGGAAGGGATCGCCATGGGAGATGAACTTGCGTGAATCCCCGCACTGCTGCCTACGAACGAAGCCCTGTCAACAAGACAGCGCTTCGTGTGTCGCAAGGTTGGCAGAGACTGCGGTTAGTCAGCCCCTCACAGACCACTGCTGATGCGGCTGAAGACATTGCCAATCTGCGGGCCGAGGAGCAGTAGGATGGCACAGGTACAGCAGACCACCAGGACCAGGACAACGATGACCACCACGACCAGACCCAACGAGTAGCCGACCTTGGCTTGTCCCGCCTCTTCCAGCAAGCACAGCATTCGTTCTCGCCTCCTTTCCACGAGCCAATATGACCGCCCAACGAAAACACCCTGGCACTACCACAGGGGAGCTTCAAGGAGATTGTACCATCGTCTGTGGTCATGGGCAATGCTACAGCAGGTTGTCAAAGGGTGAGTGTAGCTTGTGTGCCCTCTCTATGTCTTCCCCTGAAGCGCCAGGCATCTCTGCAGGGGAGGTAAGGAAGTGTCTCCCATCAGCAGCCTGAGAGAGTGCAAGTCCATGCCGTCTCTCGGGCACCAGAGAGCAAATGTGTGGCAAAACGTCCAAGGGTGACAGCGCGTGACGCCTGCTTTCTCTCACATCTGCGGCATGCGATTCTCGTCTGAGTCGGTCGCGCATGTACGCATCGCTACCAACCCTCCCAAAGTTGTTCGAGATTGTGCAGCAATGCTATGGCCCTGTTCGGCACCCACTGATCAGGCGTATCACCAAATAGCGCCAACTGCTCGTGTTGGAACAAGAAACTCTCATGGCGACCGTCCAGAAACGACTCCTTGAGCCATCCAATCGCATCTAGAAAGGTCTTCTGATACGTGGTTGCAAAGCGGGCGTCTGGCACATTGTATAGCATGCACTCAAGCAAGTGGGAGGGCGCCAACCCTTCCGCGATGACCCCATGGTCGACAAGATAGGCTCGGGCGTTCTTGAACACGCGCACAGTAGGCTTATACTCACCGCCTGTCCTCGGCTGAGAGTTCTTGCTTACTCCGTTGTCGTAATGAAGTTTGGGGAAGTTGACAAGCCAGCGATTCTCTTTGAGGGCATAGAATGTTATCCCTTCAGAATAGCGTTGGTCACGAACACTTCGAAAACGCTCATACTTCCTATACTGGAGACAAGCGACAACGTCAGCAGGCAATATCCCGGGCCCTCCAGGAACTCTCAGAGATCTGGTAGTCTCCCATACTCCGGACGTGCCGTAGTAGGCCCGCAAGGCTTCAAGCACGTCAGTCCTGAAGTCGTCCCACAGATACGCAGCACGGAGATAGGACGGTCTCTGGAAAGCTCTCTCGGATTCTGGCAGCGCAGAGACGTCAGCCCGAAATGTGGAATTGAGCTGGACCACGACATCCACATCGCTGTCTCCACGGATATTGGTGCTGTTTCTGTACGAGCCATGGAGATAGACCTCGAAATCCTTCTCTCGGACAGGGGACGTGTTACTGGTCAAGGCGTGCCGAATGGACCTGTACGTTGCTTGGGCGGCACCTACGTCACCTTGGCGTGACCAAGTTTCCAGTTGTGATTCTGGAATTCCCATCTCGATCACCCTCTGAGGGGCATCTGATCTAGCGAGTAGTAGACGCACTTAGCTACGCCTAGTGCCAGGCTTCCAATCAAAGATGGGTGATGAACAGCGGGCCGGTTCTCCCAGTGGAGACGAGAAGCTCAGAACAGTAATAGCACGAGACGAGATGAAGACAAAGCCCAAAGCGTCGGGCGGAGCCTCAGGAGGATTCTAGCATCCAGAGGGAGGGTTGGCAATGCGGAATGAGCTCGGACCACTACTGGGGGAGTCCCTCCAAGTTGCTGCTGACATGGCTGAAGCTATTACCAATTCGCGGGCCTAGAATCATGAGCACAGCGAGTACAATGATTACCACCGCTACTAATATCAAAGCATATTCGGTAGTACCCTCGCCTTCCTGCTCTGCTAGATACAGCACATCCGTCACCCGTTTTCCATCTGCTGGCATGACCACTCGCCAGCGAGGACAACACTCCCACAACGAGAGCGAAGCTCAGGGGGATTGTAGCAGACTTGGCAGACGCTGGCAACCCTGCAAGAGGTTGTCAACGGGGGAGGGCACCTTGTGCCCTCTGTCCACGTGTTCGCCTGCCAGAGCGCTCGCGCGACGCCGACAGAGAGGTGTATTCACTTGCTTCCACGCCGGGGTGCATCCCGGCTCAATGATGGTAGCGCGACTTGACATAAGCGTGCCTCAAAGGTGACTGGCGAGCCGTTGCGTGCTGTGTGAGCAGACGCCGGACCGGGGGGTTCTGGGGCGTGAAGCCTTATCAGGGCCGCGATCGTGGCAGGCTGAGATTGTGAACCGACCAGGGAGGGACCGTCAAGAAGTGGGGGGGGCGGGGCGCACGTCTTTCTTGACATAAGGCATCGCGCGTGAGACCGCTACTGAGTCAGTATCTGGGAGAGGAACAGTTTCGTTCGCTCCTCCTTTGCATGGGTGAAGAACTTGTCTGGAGGTGCTTGCTCGACGATGTTTCCTTCGTCGAAGAAGATGATGCGATTGGAAACCTCTCTCGCAAATCCCATCTCGTGCGTGACGACGATCATAGTCATGCCGGCCTTGGCTAGTTCAATCATCACGTCGAGGACCTCTTTGATCATCTCCGGGTCCAGCGCCGAGGTTGGCTCGTCGAAGAACATGATCTTCGGTTGCATGGCCAACGCACGGGCGATGGCTACTCGCTGCTGTTGCCCGCCGGATAGCTGGCCTGGGTGCTTGTCGGCCTGCTCGGGAATACCCACGCGCTCCAAGAGTTGGCGGGCAACCCCTTCCGCCTTGTCCTTGGACCACCGGCGAACGTAGATCGGCGCCAAGGTGACGTTCTGAAGCGCCGTCAGGTGGGGGAAGAGGTTGAAGTGCTGGAAAACCATCCCTATCTCCTGGCGGATGGCGTGGACATTGCGGATATCGTGGGTCAGCTCAATGCCGTCCACAAAGATGTCACCCTGCTGATGCTCCTCCAGGCGGTTGATGGTGCGGATGAGGGTTGATTTCCCAGATCCTGAGGGCCCGCATATCACCACTACCTCGCCTTTCTTGACGATGAGGTTTATGCCCCGCAGAACGTGAAAATCCCCGAACCACTTGTGAACCTCTCGGCACACAATCATGTCCTGTCCATCTGAGGCCTCGTGTCTTTCGTTTTCCACTTCCCCGCCTCCAAGAACGAGATGCTACCGCTCACCCACGCCAAGCTGTTTCTCGAGCCGCCTGCTCGCATACGACATCACGGAACAGGTGATGAAATAGATCACGCCCGCGAAGGCAAACACCTCCTTCTGCAAGCCGATCCACTCCGTCTGACCGGTCACAGCTTTGGCTATACCCAGTAGATCCAGCAGCCCCACCATGACGACCAGCGTAGTATCCTTGTACAGACTGATGAACTGGCCAACGATGGCGGGAATCATCGCCCGCAGCGCCTGGGGAAGGACGATCAAACCCATCACCAGGGCTTCATTCAGACCTACCGCCCTTCCGGCTTCGTACTGGCCCTTGGGTATGGCCTGTAGCCCGCCGCGGACGTTCTCGGCAACGTAGGCCGCACTGAAGAGGGTCATGCCCACCATGGCCCTGAGCACATTGTCCAGCCTCAACGAGGGGGGCAGAAAGAGAGGGAGCATCAGCATGGCCATGAACAGCACGGTGATCAACGGCACCCCACGGATCACCTCGATGTATGTTGTGCAGAACACCTTGATGACAGGGAGGCTGCTGCGCCGTCCCAGCGCCAGGCCGATGCCTATGGGGAAGGAGGCCACAATGCCGATGATGCCCAGAGTCAGGGTGAGCATCAATCCGCTCCAGATAGCGACCGGGACCGAAGGGATGATCGTTTCCCCAACACCCTTCAGCAGGCCTAACGTCAGGAGCAGAACGACGACCCAGGCGATGGTCACTGCGCGCCTGGCGCGTGGGTTGGCCAGTTTGCGGATCACCAAGGTGACCACCGCCATCACGACGAACAGCCCCACGCTCGCCCATACCCGCCAGATCTGGTCGTAGGGGTACCTACCCACCATGAATACCTTGATGTTCGTGGTCACCACTCCCCACCGCGCGGTGTTCAAAGCCCAGTTGGTCACCCCGTAAAGCACCACGGCCACAAAACCCACGGAGCCCACCGTGAGCAGCGCATCGTACCAGGTACTGAAGAGGTTCTTCTTGAGCCAGCCCAGAACGCCGACTTCGGTGCGAGGTGGCTTCATCGTGTCGGCACTGGCAGTCATCTTACCTCTCGACGAGAGCCAATCTGCGGTTGACAACGTTCAAGATCAGCGAGATGGTGAGGCTGATGGACAGATAGGCGGCCATAAGCATCAGAAAGACCTCCACCACGCGGCCGGATTGGTTCAACATCGTGCTGGAGACGGCGTACAAGTCCAGGAACCCGATGGCGATGGCCAGGCTGGAGTTCTTGGCGAGGTTCAGATACTGACTGATCAAGGGCGGGATGACGATACGTATGGCTTGTGGGAGAACGATCAATTGGAGGATCTGCATTTCGGTGAACCCCTGGGCTCGGGCCGCCTCGCTTTGTCCCTTCGGGACGGCCATGATCCCGGCGCGGACGACTTCAGCGATGAAGGCACCGGTGTAGATGACCAGCCCTAACAGGATGGCAGCAAACTCCAGTGACCATGTCGTGCCCCCCACGACCCTCAGGCCCTCGACGACCGGCACGTGCGCATACAGGGGGTTGCCGGGCACGACAAACCAGCCGATGATGGGAAGCCCAAGTGCTATGAAGGTCCAGCGTAGACGTGAGACCGGTCGCCGTTCGCGTCGCTCCAGCAGGACCCGCCAGGCATAGATGAGGATTCCTACGATGATTGCACCTATGAGAAAGGGCAACCACAAACTGAAGGATGGCATTGGCCTCGGCCACACCATGTTGATGCCACGGACACTGACGAATATCGGACCAGGCAGGATCATACGGTCCTGGAGGTCCGGGAGTTTCAGCATCACGGCGAAATAGAGGAAGAATAGCTGTACCAAGAGAGGCGTGTTGCGGATGATCTCGATGTAAACACTGGCGATACGGCTGATCAGCCAGTTCGTAGACAAGCGCGCGACGCCGGCCACAACGCCCACGATGGTGGCCATGATGATGCCCAAGATGGCGACCTTCAGGGTGTTCAGGAGCCCGACGATGAAAGCCCTCCAGTAGGGGTCAACCGGGCTGAAGGCCATCCCCTCGGCCAGGTCAAAACTGGCCTCGTCACGCAGGAAAGAGAAGGTGAATGTCATCCCCCGCGCCCTGTAGTTACCGAGACACCACAGGGCAAAGAGCAGCACGGCGATGGCGAACACGGCTTGACCCAAGGCCCTGAGGACGCGTTCATCGCGCAGAACACGCATCGTCCGCTGCCGGGAGATGGCAAGCTGAGACATGTGCTGGTGCCTCTTGGGGAGTGCAGCCCGACACTGCGTCGGGCTGCACTGTACGACGAGTGAGGTAGAAGCCAGCTCCTAGCGGAACGCCATGGCGTACAACAGGCCTCCGTTGGTCCACAGCTCGTTGGGGCCTCTTGGGATATCGAGCCCATCGGGACCCAACCAACGGTTGTAGACCTCAGCGTAGTTGCCTACCTGCTTGAGCACCTGGGCCATGAAGTCGTTGGGGATGCCCAGGGAGCTGCCCATCTCGCCCTCCACGCCCAACAGACGCTTGATGGTTGGATCGTCGCTGCCAAGCATCTCGTCAACGTTGGCAGAGCTGACCCCGGACTCCTCGGCCTGAATCATGCCCCACACGACCCACCTGACGACGTCGTTCCACTTGTTGTCGCCGTGTGCGGTCAACGGGCCCAGAGGCTCCTTCGACATCGTCACGTCGAGGATGACGTGACCCTCGGGATCGGCCATCGCGGAACGCAGGGCTGCCAACTGCGACTTGTCTGAGGTCTGGCCGTCACAACGTCCCTCCTCATAAGCTGTCGCCGTGTCCTGCGTCTTCTCAAAGAGAAGCGGGGTGAACTCTAGGCCACGGGAGCGGAAAGCGTCGGCCAGGTTCATCTCGGTGGTCGTGCCGGTCGTCGAGCAGACGGTGGCCCCAGCCATGTCCTCTAGCGTCGTCCACCCGGTGGCGACCGGGACCATCATGCCCTGACCATCGTAGAAGGTCACGGTTGCCCAATCCAGCTCATTGGCGGTGTCGCGGGTGAGTGTCCACGTTGTGTTGCGGTTCAGCATGTCAATCTCGCCGGTCTGAAGCGCGGGGAGACGCTCAGCAGCGGTCAGGGGTCTGTACTCGACCGCATTGGCGTCGCCAAAGACCGCGGCGGCAACAGCCTTACAGAAGTCAATGTCGAACCCCTCGAACTCGCCCGCCGGGTTCAGGTAGCCAAAGCCGGGCAGTTCGGAGTTAACGCCGCAGATGACTTTGCCGCGCTCCAGGATGGTGTCAAACCGCGTTCCTGTCGGCGCCGGAGGAGCTTCCTCCTCAGGCGGGGCAGGTGCCGCGCAGGCGGCGACCAACATCACAATAAGCAACAAGGTAATGATTGTCCAACTTCTCGCTTTCACCACTTTCCTCCTTCGTGAGATTGAGTTCTAACTCCGTGAACACCAACCGACGAAATGTTCTCCTGCCAGTCCTCACCCCCTTCCCAAATCCTACAACCGGTTCTCTTCACTGATGGAGTTGCACACCGCCACAACACGCTCTACCTGAGCTAATTATACCACTCCTGTCCGAAAGGCGCAACCATGCGTATTCACTCACGTATAATGTTACCGAAGAGGTATAGTTCACTCAAATGATAATGTTACCGAGGGGACTATGCCCAACGAAGAGAGGATGACGTTGAACGAACGCAGGAAGTATCTGCGACT
>Ga0114930_10001491_pt1 | contig 22247 bp, 24 predicted proteins | sample AnhtaG_FD_87300 | JGI IMG/M metagenome (GOLD analysis project Ga0114930, IMG submission 87300) | Deep subsurface microbial communities from Anholt, Denmark to uncover new lineages of life (NeLLi) - Anholt_01485 metaG | ecosystem: Environmental > Aquatic > Marine > Oceanic > Sediment | place... | reverse complement strand
TTTAAGGGTTTGACCGTACCGGTAAGAATTGAGTGTGATCCTGAAACAAAGCAGTTTGAAATTTTCGTAGAAACACCGAGTACAGCTTCACTACTTTTAAAAGAATTAGGAATTGAAAAAGGAAGCATAAATAGTTCTGAAAGCAAGGCTGGAGATTTGACTATTGAACAAGTAGTTAATGTTACTAATGCAAAGAAAGATATTTTTTTAGCTAAAACATTTAAAAATGCTGTAAAAACAGTGTTAGGAACTGCTTTATCGATAGGAGCAACTGTAGAAGGTGAAGACCCTCGCCTAGTTCAAAAAAAGATTGATAACGGAGAATATGACGATAGAATAACGGGGGAGACATAAAAAATGAAAATAGATGATAAACTCTTAAAAAAATCACTAAACGCAGCAATCGATTTTTCGGTAATAAAAAAGGATGGATTTAAAGATAAAGTAAGGAAATTCGATGAGTCAATTGATTTCATTATAAATTTAAAAGACATTAACCTTAATGATCCTAAGCAGAGGATCGACAAGGAAATATTACTACCGAATAACATTATAACGAAAGATAACCCTAATGTTTGCGTGATTGCCTCAGACGAAATACTTTTAGAAGCGAAAAACTTAGGACTAGACACAATTGATAGTGATGGATTAGTCAGATTAAATAATGAAGAAAAAAAAGTTAAGAAAAAATTTGTAAAAAAATACGATTTCTTCATAGTTGAAGATAAAATGATGCCAAATGTTGCTCGATATTTAGCAAGATTCCTTGGACCATTAGGTAAAATGCCGAAACCTTTTCCAAGTGGATATGGCATTATTTCTAATCCAAATGATTTACAAGTAGCTATCGAACGGTACTTAAAAATCATAAGAATTCAGTTAAAAAAGCAACTATTAATTCAAGTTAAAATTGGGAAAAAGTCTATGGCGAAAGAAGAGGTTTTTGAAAACATGAAGGCTATTGTCGAATATATTGCCGATCAAATGCCCCATAAGTATAACAATATTAAATCTATGTTTTTAAAAACAACAATGGGTCATCCTATTAAAATAGACGAACAATTTTTAAAGAGTATAGAGGTGTAAAAAAATGATCGGAAAACACCACATACCTCAATGGAAATTGGATGAAGTAAATCATTTAGTTGATTTGTTTAAAAGTCATAGTAATGTTGCTGTCATAGAAATCGCAAAATTAAACGATAGACAAATTCAAGAGATGCGAAAAATCTTAAGAGGAAAAGCAATAATACGGATGTCAAAGAAGAGCTTACAGCTGAGAGCGGTAAATAAATATAGAGAGGAATCTAAAAAAGCTAATTTAGATGAATTTTTAGAAAGAATCCCTGGCCAAGCCGCATTATGTTTCACCAACTTAGATGTATTTGAACTAAAGAAAATTTTTCTTCAAAGTATATGGATGGTTCCTGCTAAACCAGGTGAGATAACGACCGTTGATATTTGGGTGCTTGCTGGAGATACAGGATTACCAACCGGACAAGTTATTAGCGAATTAAACATGACACTTAGACTTCCAACGAGAATTCAAAATGATACAATTTGGGTTAGAGATGATACGCAAACTCATAAAGCGGGAGATTTTGTTGATGTTAAGCAAGCTGCAGTATTAAAGAAGCTAGGAATTACCCCAATTGAATCGTTGATAAAAATAGATTATGCGTGGAGCAATGGTGAAATCATTTCTGAAGAAATACTATATATGGATATGGATAAATTCAAACAAGATTTTTCAATAGCGTATAGAGAAGCACTTGGAATTCTGTTTGAAATGCCATTCTTTTCGGAAGATATGACAGATGAATATATTCGAAAAGGTGCATCTGAAGCAAATTTATTAAATTTGATTATTTTTGGAGAAGGCGTTAAAGCTATTATCCCGGTAGAAACTAAAGTTGAAGAGAAAGAACCCGAAGAAGAAGAAGAAGAAGAAGAAGTTGGTATTGGAGGATTATTTGGATAAATAACTAAGATTTTTTTAAAAATTTCAATTAAAAATACAATTATAATGATAAAAAAATAAAAAAGAGGTTAAAAATTATGGAAAGTATTTACGCTGCCTTATTGTTGCATAAAGCTGGAGGAAAAATTAACGAAACGAACGTAGAAAAGGTATTAACTGCCGCAGGTGCTAAAGTTGATAAAGATCAAATCGTTAAATTAATTGCTGGATTGAAAGAAACAGATATTGAGGACCTAATCAAATCTGCTAGCTCAATGCCCGTTGTTGCTGCTCCAACTGAGGGAGTTAGTAAGAAAAAAGAAAAAAAGAAGAAGAAAGAAGAAGAAGAACCCGAAGAAGAGGAACCAACTGGTATTGGAAGTCTCTTCTAAATACGGGAATCAATATAATATAGCACAAAATCGAACAAGAATTTAATATTTTTTTAATTTATTTTTTTACTATCATTTTTTTATTTGGATGATTAAGATTTATCAAGAAATCAGTAAATAAACTAGATAAATCAAAAAGTTTTTTTTTAATTCTATTTTTTTTAAGTTATCTTTCTCTATTGAGAACTTTTTAATTTTACTAAAAAAAGATAACACTCGTTAAAGATTTGGAACTGATACACCATGGCTGGAAAATTCATCAAGTTCTTCTCTCCGTTCGTACGGATAATGCCAGAAATTAAGCAACCGCAAAGAGAAGTACAATTCAAAGAAAAATTACTGTGGACCGTGGTAGTATTGATAATCTATTTAATAATGTCAAACATTCCACTTTATGGAGTAGCCTCTACAGAAACAGCAGATTATTACTATTGGCTGAGAGTTATATTAGCAAGTCAAAAAGGAACGCTAACAGAACTAGGAATCGGTCCAATAGTAACCGCAGGTTTGATAATGCAATTACTTCTCGGCTCTAAAATTATAAAAGTTGATATGAGCGACCCTTACGACAGATCGATGTTTAGCGGTTCTCAAAAAGTTTTCGCAATGTTTTTAACCGTCCTTAACATTATAGCGTACTTGGCCGGAGGAGCTTTTGGAGATTTAACTATCGCAAATGCGACATTTGTATTTTTACAATTACTCTTTTCGGGAGTCATTATTATCTTGCTTGACGAAATTTTACAAAAGGGTTGGGGAATAGGAAGCGGAGTATCTTTATTTATCGCTACTGGAGTAGCAGGACAAATTTTTTGGAACTTATTTAGTTTTGTTGAAGCAGGTGATGGTCTAGGCGCAAGAGGAATTGTTATTGCTTTCTTTCAATCTTTGACGAATCCTAATATAGATACAGCGACATTATTTTTTAGACCTGATAGATTACCTTCACTTTTTGGAGGAATTACCACTTTAGCGATATTTTTAATCATAATTTGGTTTGAATCTACGAAGATCGAAATTCCGCTTGCGTACAAGGGCTATCGAGGTTTTAAGGGGAAGTATCCTATGAAGCTGCTGTACGTTTCGAATATCCCTGTTATTCTAGTAAACGCGCTGTACGCCAATTTTCTGTTTTTTGGGCAAATTATTGCGGGTCCTTCTTCAAATTTTAGGAATCCAGGTAGTAATTGGTTTCTTAATTTAATTGGTACATTTGAGACAGGGACATCAGGAGTAGCGACGGGAAGTTATTTAGTTCCAACAGGGGGTCTTCTTTATTATTTTACTCCCCCTCAAGGATTAGATCAATTAATTGCAGATCCAGTTAGAGCCATAATATATCTCGGCTTCTTTATATTTCTTTGTGTGATGCTCGGCCGTGTCTGGGTCGACGTTTCAGGACTTGCGCCAAAAGATATAGCCCAGCAAATAATTGATTCCGGGATGCAGATCCCAGGGTTTAGAAGTTCGGATAAAATTATTGAGAGGATTTTAAAGCGATATATCCCTACTCTGATTATTCTAAACGGCATTATAATCGCAGTAATGAGTTTCTTCGCCGATTCTCTAGGTGCATTGACTTCAGGTACGGGGCTATTGATAGCTATAGGCATCGTCCACCAGTACAGTGAAAGTTTGGCTAAAGAGATGGCGGCGATGCAGTATCCGGGCATGCGGGCGTTATTGGGTATGGATTGACATCAAACCTTAATCTCTTTCTATTAGAGATTTTAATCTGAAAAGTTTAATAAATTATCAAGATTATTTCAATATAATTATGCTTCTAATAATATTTCAAGATTTTTTAGATTTGATTAGGTATCCTCCGGGATCCATGATATTTATAATGCTATTGGCTACAACAACAGCACTGATTAGTACTGGTCTTACCAAATGGTTAGTTGATACAAATGAGATAAATAGAAAACAAGTTATAAAAAAAGCTCACGACGAGCAAAAAGCAAAGATTATTGAAATTGCTGAAATTGACCCAGAAAGGTATAAAAAGTTAAGAAAGCGTTGGGAACGGTTAGATAGTATGATCAAAACTTCGCAACAAAAAATGTCGTTAAAGCGTATGCTACCTAGTTGTATAACTTTCCTTCCAATGATAATTATCTTTGGTGTGGTAAGAACTCTTTACGATCCATCAAATCCAGTTGCGTTATCACCAATGAACGCAAATGATTTACCACTTATTGGAGAAATGATGTCTGGTTGGACGAGTGGTACCCCACCAGCTTGGACTGCTCTTGTATATGGATATTTGAAAAACATCACACAAGGGCCACCTTTTGCGGTAGATGGATGGATTAACTTTACGGCGTGGTATTTTATCTGTAGTTTTGGAATAAACACCCTTGTTCAAAGATTGTTAAAATTACAAACGCAAGCACAAGGAGGGATGGAACAGATGATGGGTGGCAGTAAGGCTAAAGGCTTAGAATTTCCAGATATTTAACTTTTATTCCATTTACTAAAATTAAAGCGCAGATAGAGGGATTCGAACCCTCGGGTGCTTTCGCACACTGGCTTTCTGGGTAATGTTACCACTCCAAGCCAGCGCCGTACCGCTTGGCTATATCTGCAAAAAAAATAGTGCTAACGACGCTTTTTGGCGGCGTTCAGCTAAAGTTCCAAATATCCTTTCTTTATGATTAATTTATTATTTTGTAGGAATGGAAACGGTTTCTTTTAATTTCTTTTCTAGGTTAGCTTTTTTAATTGCAGCTTCAATGTCGCTATGTGAGGCTCCTTTTTTGATTTCAATTGTTTCGGTTATAGGTTCGAGGTGTCTATAATTAGCCCTTCTTCTTCTAACATTCAACCCATCAATTAAAATATAATTTTTATCGATGATATCAACTACAACACAATACTTTCCAGCTTCCCTTCCTGTTGTTTTGACGCAAACGCGTCCTATGTCATATACGCTCATTTAATTCGTCACCAAATTATTTTTATTAGTTTCAACTTCTCTGAATTTTTTAGTTTTCAGAAAAGATAAACTATTATGTGTAAATTTAGAAATAATTTTACTAATAAATTTTTTACGCTTTTTGTCAGAAATCGTTTGGTTTAATTCTTTCTAATTCTTTAAGGATTATTTGCATCACTTCTTCGACTGACAAACTTTCTGTGTCAATAATTAAATCGAAGAAATTATGAATAAAGTCGTTATCACTTAAATCAATGTTATAGAGTTTATAAAAACGTATTAACTCAGATTCTTCCCTTATAGTCGTTTCCTTTAATTTTGCGTCGTAAGAGCTCTGATCTCTTTCTGTCATTCTTTTTACGCGAATTTTCAATGGGCAAGTTAAGTGTATCTTGAAATCTGCAATGGATTTTAGCAAATGTCCACTTAATTGGCTATCAATAATAATGCTACCCTTTTTTGCCATATCTACTACTTTTTTATCTAAGGTTTTGTCGATCTCTGGATTCTTCTCAACGTAGTTAGTATATTCCTCTAGTGTCATACCATTTTCTTCTGCTAAATCTCGAAACGCTTTGCCCGTTGAATAATAGATTATTCCAAGGTTTTCTGCTAATAATTTGGCAATTGTAGATTTACCTGTTCCGTGTAATCCAGATATAGCAATTATCATTTTTCTTAATCACAAAACTGACTGAAACTATTATAAGAAATTATAACGGGAAAATATTTAAGATTAATGAAATTTCCAGAGTGATTCATTCTGAAGGTTGCCAAACAGCTTCTTTGAGAATAGTTTGTAAACAATGAGCACAATATCTTCCGCTCTCGGGTCGATTTGCTCTCCTCGAAACGCGGTTTGTTTTTTTAGCTTTTGAAGGTCTTAATCTTGGTATAGATTGTAGTGGTTTTTTGCAGATAGCACATTGAGCTTTACTTGGTTTTTTTCTCCAATAATGGGTAACATTTATGTTTCCGGGAGTTTTTAGCTTTTTACGTGCTTGAGCCTTTGATCTCAGTCCGGGTCTTGGCAAAATAGATTACCTTCAGTATTTTAATTAGTTATATTCGATATTTTAACTGATAAGGTAAGGGATGAAAACTTAATTAATTTTATCATTTTTACTAAATTTCAAGATTCAATTTCTCTTTAAATTCTTTAAACACTACATATAAATCGTCTGCTATTGAATCTCTGTACTTCTGATTAGTAATGTTTTTTTCTCCATTTTTTAAAAATTCTTCGAAAATTTTTGTTAATTTTACTTTGCCTAGTTCTAAACCGGGAAACCTGTCAAAGTTTTTTTTCAAATTTTTAAAAAGGTCAAATATTATCTCGTTATTATCAAAAGTCTCTAATTTTAATGCATCCATTACTGTTATAAATGAGGATGTAATTTCAGAACTGATTCTAGGAATTTCAAGAATGGAAGAACTTGTTGTTTTCGAAAATTGATTTGTCGAAAAATTAAGTGAGGAGATTTTATTAATAATGTCGATAGCTTTGTAATAGTTGTCAGTAATATTCATATTGGCTAATAATTTCGAAAGTTCTATATTATTCTTATTTAAAGATAAATTAATCTTTAACAAATCGTTCATAGCACTTTTTATCGATCTTTGATAAAAGTTCTCTTTAAGATTACCAGTTTGATATTTTTGATCTAAATTAATTATTGTATTTACGATAGCAAAGAGTTCCGATTCAAGTTCTGATCTGATTTCAGAAGAGGTTTTTTTTTGATTTGTCATTATCTTGGTGCTACTAATAAAGTACTAAAATATAAATGTAGGGCGTAAAAAATAAAAAATTACAGCAACAATTATCCCTATTGCTAAAGATGAGATGAATACGCGAAATGTGGACGAGTTGGATAATTCTCTTATAGCTAAGGAAATTAAAATAGGAACCCATATACATAGCGTTAGTGCTTCAATAAGATGAAGCACCGTCCACACTGGTGAAGTAAAATATGGGTCACTTAAAACAGTATCAGGAAATCCCATGCCTGAAATGGTAATGTTAGGAATTCCGATTAGAATTATTAAGATTTCAATTGCATAAATAAATAAATAAGGAGCAAAGGCACATAACATCATTTTATATTTCTTTGCTTGTTGTTGATGCAAAGTTCCTCCTTTATAAATGCTAAAAGGGCTCATCTCAGCTTCGCTATACTTGTCTTTTTCTTCTCCTTCTTTTCCAAAACGAACTTCTAAACGTTCTGAAAAACCGACTGCAACATTTGCCCCTCTAGAAAAAATCCATATTAAAAATAACCCCAAAATCAAATAGAACACAAAACCAAATGCGAAAAAGGCTATGAAGGCAGCTAAATTAATAAAGAACCTATCGATGCTCAAGGGTGGTATGGTTAGGATATTAACGTGTGAAAATAAAGCTAAAAACCTGAGTCCATATAAAAGCCCAATAAATAGCATTATTCTATACCCCGGAGAGTTTTTCCTCTTATGATTAATGTTCCAAAAAGCTCTATTTGGTTTGGTAAATAACCACAGGATTATAACGTACCAGCGAGCGGGAGAAGTGAAATCCTCTTCAATACGCTTAAAAATAGAAAAGTTTTCTATCCTTTCAACTCGTAGTCGTTTTCCGCAAAAAGCGCAAACGAAGCTGTCCACCCGATTATCGTTCCCGCATCTAGGACATCGATTAGCTGCAACTGCTGACATAGTTGTATAGCATAGTTTAAGTTTTTATATCTATCATATAATAATAATCATTTAAAAATTTCTTTTATGTAGCTTTTAATATTAATAGTAAAATAGATCGTGTAATTCCTATTAAAAAAATCAAAATTTGTTAGTTTGGAAAAGAGGTCTTATTGAAAGTTAATAATAGAGTAATCATCGTAATTAATAATCTTATATTCTCTATTTGTAAATAGTTTAATTAACTCCAAATTTGTACGCGTGTGACTTGTAATTTCAGATACCTTTATACTTGATGGTTTATCAACATAACCCATTAGAGGGATCAATTGATCGCTAAGGTATTTGTCTACAGGAATTTCATTTTGTAGATAGTGTATCATTTCATGAGCTACATTATACCCTAATTTTTCTGACGAGAGCTTTTTTTCTCCTAAAAAAGTTCCAGTTGAAATTATTACCCCCGTATCTGAATGGGCCCATAAAGAGACTCCAACGCCTGGACTAATAGAATTTACCCCGGTTAGTTTAATATCAGTATTAATCTTTAAACTTCCTTTGATTTGCTGTTGGATAGACTTTTTAATTCTTAAACCGATATTATTTCTATTACGGTTTAATTGATTTGTAATTGTTATTTCGCCTTGAATTAAATCAACATTACCTAACTCTATTAAATTAATTGGTTTTATAATTCCTTTCGCGGGATAAATTACACATTTTAGTTGCGCCCCCCCTTTAGGATAAAATCCATGCTTCAGAATATCGATATCGATTTTTAATCCTGATTTTTCGAACATTTTATAAGTAACTTCTTGAAGATATTTAATGCTTGGTGCCCATTTACCAAATGTTCCACCACCTTTGAGTATAATCTCAATTTGTTCGGGTTTTCTAAATCCTAAGCTGGCTATCTGAATGGGTTTCAATAATAATCCAATACTCGCTGCTGTGCCTATATCTATGTGTATGTTACTTTTTACTTCATTCGTGGTGTTTGGGATTATAGATATCTCTTCAGAGCCCACCCTACAAGTGCTTAAAGAGCTGCTAGATATTTCGGTTAAAGCTTTTAACCCAAGAAGATGTTGTAACCTTAATCCTGGTTTTGGTCGATTAGCACGAATGTTTTTTATTCTTATAGGGCGTTTAAATAAAACTGAATATGCCGCGCTAAGTCGTAGTATAGCTCCACCTCCTTCACCAAAAGAACCGTCGATCTTTAATAAATCACTTTCATTCAAGACAAATCTACTTCTTTATATAATGTTTTTATGCGTTCGATACCATGATAATCTTTTATTAAGTTTACGACTTCCTTAGGTACTAAAACCGCCCAATTTCTATTTTCTCTGCTTATTTGTCTTCTAACATTTGACCCGTTATATTTTTTCTTGAAAATTTCTAATTTTTCACCTATATTGAATCCTTTAATTCGAAAGAGTTGTCGAACCCAATCACTATTAGAAAAAATTGTATCAAACTCTCCTACTATAGAAATAACATGATTAACCCATTTATTTGCGTTAAAAATATCTGGAATTGGGAAAATCTCAAACCTACTGGGGTCAATACCTCTTTCATTGAAAGCAGTAGATATGAAATTTACTCTTTCTTCATAGCTAAAAGGATCGGATTTAATTTCTGATGACTGAGAGCTACCTATTCCAATCTTGATTTTTCGATAGTTTTTTAATATCTTATTGAGGATATAGATATGACCATGATGTAACGGCTGAAATCTTCCAACAAATAATGCTATTTCCTTTTTTGAAGTCTTTTTTTTAGGAGTTTTAGGATCAAGCCCAAATTTTGTTATTAAATCCATATCGAGCAATTTGTTCCATATATCTCTTGAATACTCAACTATTTTTTCATTCTTTAAGAGAATCATCAATTCAGATTTATCGTAAAAACGACTTTCATTGATTTCTAATTCGTTCGGGTTAGGATTTAAATCTAAATCATACCTTACTAAACCTAAAAATACGTAAGCGATTTCAGTTGAGTTTTTATCTTCCTCAGCAATTAAATCGTAAAATAGTAGTTTTTCAATAGATTTTGGAGGTATGCCAAACTCTTCTTCAAGTTCTCTTTTTGCTTCCTCCTTTATGTCTTTTAATTTTAAATCTCTTTTATATAAGACATGCCCCGAGGCGGAATCCGTATAATATTCTGGAAAACTCTTTTTAGTTTTACTTCTTTTTTGAACCAGGTAAAGCGTTTGTTTCTTAGGAGTTAAAGAGACTATGAAAAATCGTATTATGAGATGACTAATATTCTTTTCGTGTGCTTCTTTTCTTTTCATAGGAAAAATATATTTCTCGATCTGTCCAGAGTGCAAGAATTTTATGTTTTTATCCAAAATACAAGCTAGGGTTTCTTCATTCATTTTGCTTTTTCCTCTCATAATACTATTGTTATAACATCTCCAACTCTTAAGTTTAAATCAACTGCAGCATTACCTTGATTTTTAGATATCTCGAGGTATCCACTTGAGCCTGCAAGAAATAAGAAGGTATTAACTATACCTTCTTCAAAAAAATTTACAAATCTACCATTAATTTCTGTTTTGTTTTTTAATTTAATCTTAACAATTACGCCTTTTTTTAATGGTATAGAACTTGCTTTAATATTTGTAGTAATATTTCCGAAATTATCTATATATTGAATAGTACATCTTATTTCTTTATCTGAAATTCTTTTATATTCTATGGGATACTGAGCGATTTTGTTCAAGTCGAATTCTATGCCGAAATTACTTAGATCAACGCCATTAGCGAGATATGCTCCAACTGGAGCCATTATATCTCTTCCATGAAATGTGTTTGATACAGGGTTATTAAAATATTCTGCATTGGTAATATCAATACATTTTGAAATTTGAGTTATAGGAAAACAATTTAAGAAAATTCCATTATTGGGACCAACGAAATAATAATCATCTATTGTTTCGATACCTAAAATCGCACGAGAGCTACCTACTCCAGGATCCACTACAATAATAAAAACAGTTTCTTTTGGAAAATACTTATATATGGTTTTTATAATGTAAGCAGCTTCTATAATTGAGAATGGAGTGATGTTATGAGAAATATCTATAATATTAATTTCGGGATTAATTTTTAAAATTACTCCTTTTATACTAGAAATATAATGTTGCCCTTTAGTCCCAAAATCAGTTAATAATCCAATAATCCTTTTATGCATTTTTGTTATCTTAAAGAGAGTTCATTAAAGAATTGTAAGAAATGATTAATTCTATAAATTAGAATGTGTTTAAGTGTATTAATTTCTTACTTTTTATATTTTTCATCAACCTTATAGAACTCCTCAAGAGCTTTTGATTTCAATCTATATTCTTCTTCTTTACTAAAATCAACCAATTTCTTTGAAAGGCCACTAGCATTTTTATAAGAAATATAAGCAGAATGAAAATCTTCGTTCCTAAGAAAATTCCTTGCATCTTGAACATACTTATCTCTTTTTTTCGACATATTCGGAATATCTCCGGAAAATCTGGCTTTCTCTTTTAAAGATTCGGCGATATCAAGAACATATAATTCTTCAGCAATTTCCGCAGCTTTTTTAAATAATTTCGACGCTTTCTCGTACTCTAACGCCTTTAAAGCGGCTTCGGCATTATTAAAATATTCTGAGATTTTTATGTGTTCTCCTTCCTCAACTTTTTTTAATAAATCTTGTGCTATTTTTCTTTCTTGTTTTTCTCCGCCCAACATATATTTAGTTATCGCAATCATATTAGCTTTCAAAACTTCTGGCTTAAGAGTATCAACTAACGGTTCGAGATGCTCTAAGTAGATATCTTTTAATAGTGGTTCAAATTCTGTTGATTGCATATTTAAAAGATTTAATCCTAAAACTTCAACTGCTTCTGCTCCTTCCTTTAGAGCCGATCTATATTTTTCTGGTTTATCATTTTCATTTAGTAATAAACCTATAATTATTCCAGAAGCTTTTCGCGTTAATTTTCCTTTAAATTTATATATATAAGAAAAAATTTGATGTTCTTTTAATTTTAATAGGTTATATTCATCCTTTGAATGATCCAAATTAAGTCTTAGAAATATATCATTAGTGATTTCAAAATCAGATTTCCCTTCTTTATTATAATAGCCTAATATCTTGTAATCGGCATCTAAAGGCAAAACTACTACAAAACTACCCGTTGGCAAATTTATACAACTCCTTATTTTGTTTATATGTAATGTAAATAAAGTTAAATCATAAAAAATATGTTCTTTACTGTCCTTTACGGCTAATTATTCTGTTAGTTTCTTCTCTTATAGATTGAATAATGTTTAACAATTGGGCATAATAAAGGTTATTAGAAACAGCTTTAACAGCTTGTCTTATCGTTTCAATAGCTTTTTTTTCTTCTTCAGTAATGTTATCAATTGATTTCTTTTCATATAATTCTTTTATTTTCGCATTAAAATCATCAGAAATTTCTTGCATGTTTTCACTAGATTTCATACGGAATTGTTTAAGCACTTCAACAATAAGTCGGATGTTTTCATTAACAGAAATCGTTTCTTCAGAAAATTTTTGTGACATATTTTGAATCGCAGTACTCATCTGAGTAATTTGAGCGATCGTTCCATCTAATGAGGTTGTAATTTGATTTATTTTGTTTATCATATTGTTCAATAAATTTTCGGTCATTAATTTACCACTTTTTTAGGTTTTTATTACTTTAATCATACTATACTTTGTTTTGAGATAGATTTTTCATGTTTTTTACTGAGCTTATTGCTTCAGAAAGAAGTAGATTAACTGTATCTTGATTAAGTATTTCTCCCGATAGTTTTTCGAATTCTTCTAAGTTAGATACAAGAGCTGCGAGGTCGTTTAATCCTAACCCTTCTTGAAGCTTCATTAATTCTTCTTTTGTACTCTCTCCAATCTCTTTTAATACGTCAATATGTTTACCCTTTGTCGTATCTATCTCAACAGAAAATTCCTTCAATTTCTCATTTAAATTAGCGATTTTCTGTTCGATATTTTGATTTAATCCGTCTAAGGAGGTTTTTAATCCCTGTATTGCTTGACCAAGCTGTGCTATCCTCCCATAAATTGAGTTCAGAAGATCTGTAAGCATTTCTGCCATGTCATACACCTATATAATTTTTAAGAAAAATATGTAAATTCATTTTTATGATTTTAATTATAAATATAACAGATTACACCAATAAAAAAATTTTTATGTTTTTGTGCTTTTCGTTAATAATATTAGCAAAATTAAAAAGAACTCTTGTATTTAGAGCTCAGGGCCATTAGCTCAGTTTTAAATGTGAAGCGCTCTCATTTACTGAAATGGTTAGCAAGGTTTAATTGAAGCTTGGTCAACAAGCGCAGGTCTTATAATTGGCCCATGGACGGACAGTGAAACTTAAATCGTCCATGTCAGTAAAAGCCTGAGATCCGGGGTTCAAGTCCCCGATGGCCCATTTTTTTTCTCAAAAAATGTCTTTTCTACAAAAAAATAAGTCCATTTTGGCAACATTGAACTAGAAATCTATCTATTTCTTCTTGATTGTCGCCACAAAATGTTAATTTAATTCCATTTTTTACCTTTTCTCTCAACTAGAAGAGACCCACATTTAGGGCAAATTATTTGTCTAGATTCGTAGAAACTAAATTGAGAACCCATTTTTTGATTTGGACTAGATTCTTAAGCAAACCTGCAATAGAATTATCAGGAAACGGTTTTTCTTGATCGAATGTTTTTACGGTACTCATCCACTTATTTAATGCTAATTGGACCAAACTTGCTCCCTCTGCTTCCATGAAAATTGGTACAACAGCAGCACTCTCCCGGGCATCTCCAATCGCAAAATAAACTTTTTGATTAATATCTTTTAACACCACGAAATTTGTACATTCGTCCAATTTCCGTTCTACTAAAATCAATTTAAGAAGATCGCCTTTAAGCGCTGTGTCTTTCTCTGCAAAAAGCGTTTTTCTTTTCTTCAATTTTGGGTGAATTTCGGTATTTAACTTATCCCCAGTGCTACCTTCGGGGAAGTACTTTGTAATTCTCAAGGAATTCTCAAAAGCTTCAATCTTTATAAACTTCTTAGTATTTGAATAAAGAATCGCTTGGTATCCGCTCTTATTTTCTGTAGAAGACAATTTAATTAAAATAGTTCTATTAGCTACGGAATTACACGTATGATAGGCTAATTCGAAAAGTTCTCGTTGGGTCAACTGGTCGTAGCTTTCTTCAATTTGTGTAAATGGCCATTGGGGGGATATTACTTCATTAAACTGCTTTAAAAGTAGATTCTCCAAACTTAAAATTCTCCTTTGATATTTATTATTATATAGGACAACTTATTTTTATGTATTTTTATTTAGTCCAAAATAAATATTAAGGAATAGCCAAGAAATTTATTTTGAAGCTACTTGAGAGTAAGCTTTTTCGAATCTATCAACGGCAGAAATGATATCTTGGGACTTTGCTCCTATAGCAGCGTTTAAAACGATATAGGGTGTGGTATAATCTTCACAACAAGTTCCAAAAATGCTTTCCTCGGGATTATATACCCTTGGACCAGTAACTCTTAAGGTATATAGTGCACCCCCTAGGGCAAATAATTGTTCTTTTTTTAAATTATTCAATGACATAGCAACAGCCACAGGGTTGAATACTTTTAAAATTTTCTCATCAATTTTTTCGGCGGCTTTTTGCATTTTATCTTCTAGAAGTTTTCTATTTTTTTGTTGTTCTTCTAGCAGTTGTTGATATCCTTCAATTCCCAAAGAAAGTATTGATATAAGAAAATTCACAACTGGTGTTGCAGAAGCACGACCAGCGTAGGCTTGACTAATTTTAGTTATAATATCCTCAGACGGTGACGCTATAATGGCTCCACCGACAGGAGTCAGAACATTCTTATCAGTTGATTGAATAATCGCGTCTATTCTACCAGCGTCAATACCAATTCGGATTAATTTCATCCATTCGGGACTCTGGACACCATAAGCGTTAATAATAATATGGACCAAATCATGCTTTTTAGCAAATTTGCTTATTTCTTTAATATTATCGTGTTCTCGAGGAGGGAAAAAACTTGTTAAAGATATTATAGCAAAACAATCACTGTCCAAACTAGCTTCTATGTCTTCAATTGGGATTCTAACAGCATCCCCGAATTTCTTGCCTTTTACAACTTTCCTTTTAACACCTACCAAATCAAATGCTTTGATTAGAGCATTGTGATCGATTTGTGGAACAAGAACGGTTCTTTTATTAGGCATTTGATTACTATTCCAATCCGGTCTAAGAGCGCCTAAACATAAAGCTAAAGACATGCCAGTACATAAGGGAACAACGATTGCTTTTTTGATATTAGGTAAGCCGAATTTTTTAAGAAAGTTAAGAGCTAAATAATTACTAAGCTCGTACATTATTGACCCTCCAGGAGCTTTAGGTTGTGGTGCTGTTAAAAAACCACTTCGTCCTATACCATGGCAGAATCCCGCTGAAGTTTTTAAATGGAGACTTGATGCAATTCTTGCTTCACGTTCGCCTACTCGAGACGCCTTATCGTCCTTATCAGTATCCATATTAGAAAGGGTTTTTAGCAAGAACTCTATTTGATCGTCGCTCCAAGCTTTTTGAGGTACATTTTTCTGCTCAAATAAATTCTGTAGAGGTTTTAAGAAATTATTTAAGACTAATTGCCCTCTATTTAGCATATTTTGCGGAATTGGTGTACTCTTGAAATGATCAATAATTTTACTAAAGTCAACCACAAATATCACCGAGTTTTACTTTAAATTTAAATTTGGCGGCCCCCAGGGGGATTTTCTTGGAAAAAGCAAGCCTTTATCCATATCGAACCCCTATCCCTCCGCAGGATAACTGGGTTTCTTCACTTTTAACAGATATAAAATTTTTGAAGCCCAGCGTCTGGGACCACCCCGACCGCCGGGGGCCATAAAACTTATTTCTTTAATATATTTTATTCGTTATTTTAATTGAATTTTTCGATTATTATTTAACTATTTACCCTTATTATATTAATCTTATTTAATAATTCTGTCCTTAATATCTTCGCAATTAATTCGACGACAACCCGGTGTCATTAATCCTAGATTGTAGACTGTATCAATGTATTTGACTATGATATGAGATGTTGCTCCAAAAATGACATATTTTTTATTTTCTGGAGAAAAATAGTTAAATTTACCAACACCAATTAGATCTTCTTTAAGTTTGTAAGTCCTTTCCTTATAATTCTCTTTATTCGCAAAAAAGGTTACGGGTATTTTTACGATTTCGTGCACTTCACTTTCCTGTTTTACCATTTTTATATCTGGGGTGATAAAAGCTACAAAAGCTGTAATAACAAATCCTTTGGGGGTGAGATGATCGTCAATACAACCTAAAACATCAACTTGATTGCTAGGGATTCCAAGTTCTTCTTCAAGTTCTCTAAATGCAGTATCTAGATAAGATTTATCAAGCTTTGGATCGAATTTTCCACCGGGGAAAGACATCTCTCCCGAATGTTTATCCGTATTACTTTTGGTTCTTCGAATTAGAACTAAATCATAGGGTTTATGTTTGTAGGGAATGAGGAGAAAAACGACAGCAGAATTAGTAAAATATTCATGTGACATGGAAAGACGATTAGGAGAATCGAAATCTTTTAATTTGTTTCTAATGAATCGCTCGTTGAAAACAAAATCCATAGTTATCAATTTTCTCTATGTTTGAATTAAAAATTAGAATTTTTTTGTAATTTGATTCCTATATTTGATATATTCTTTTAAATCCTTTATTTTTTCGAGTTTAAAACGCTTCAATCCTAAGTTCGAAAGAGTAAATCCATATAAAAGTTCTATAAACGTTACAATCATGTAAGCTGTTGCCCCCCAAACCGTGTATTTTTGACCGTTTTCTTGGTCTAGGTAATTAAAATAAAACACGGGAAATTTATTCCCATCAACATCAATAGCTTGTTCTCGAAATTGTGTTTTTGATGTGAAAAAATCGATAGGAATTTTTAGTATTCTCTGAACTTCTGTTTCTTGTCTGATCAACTTTTGATTTTTATCAATGATTGCGACAAAAGGAGTAATAATATACTTGGTCATAGTAGGGAAATCGTCAAGGCAACCAAGAATTTTAATCCCCTCCCTTGAAACTCCAATTTCTTCTTCAGTTTCTCTAAGGGCAGTATCTTTTAACGATTTATCTTTATCACCTTCAAATTTTCCACCTGGGAAAGACATTTCCCCCCTATGCCGTGTTCCTACATTCGTGCGATGTATTAAGATTAAATCATATGGTTTATCCTTGTAGGGAATGATAGAAAATAGGATCGCGGAACTTGTAAAGAAATTGTCTGTAAGAGAGATTCTCGAAGATGATTCACAATTAAAAAGTTTGCTTTTAATAAACTTTTCATCGAAAATTAAAGAATCCATATGTTTTAGGAAAAAATTTAAGATGGTAAATATTTTATGATTATAATATTCAATCCTAATAAAATTTTTAGTAAGTGGTTAAAAGTGAAGCTCCCTAAAGAACTTAGAGATAAAGGAGATCTCAGCGCTACGGCAAGCAAGGGAAAAAAATGTTCTGTTAAAGGTTGTGGAGAACTAGCCATTAGATCATTATCAGAAAATAAATGGAAGGCCTATGTTGAAAAGGCGAATTCAAAATATAGTGAAAACAAGCAACATAAAATATATCTTTGTAAGATACATTATAAAGATGCGAATAAATATCGAAAAAGCCAAGAAAAACAATATCAAAAGAAAGGCTTTCTAGAAGATTCTACTGCTTTAGGTAGAGGAAAACGATGGGATGCTATTTAGATACCTACATTTTAAGGAACGAAAGCATTCATCTGATCATAAAGAGTATTAATTATTAGATATTCGCTATTTATTAAACCGATTGTAAGAAATGATAGAGCAATTATTAAAATTATGAAACTAATTAATTTTTTCCTCATGTTTATCAAAAATTAAAATATTTGATATAAATTAAAAATTTAGGTTATTTCATTTAGTAAGATCTTCTAAAGTTTTGATTTTAAGATCTATTTTTTTAAGTTTCAACTCATATTCTTTATTTTTCACTTCATAGTCTTCTTCTGAGAGTTCTTTTGCTGAAAATCTTCCCTTATTTAAATTCTTTTCTGACCGAAGCTCTGCTTTTTCCATTTTAAGTTCTTTAATCCATAATTTCATTCCAACCGTCAGATCTCTTCGTTCAGATTCAAGAGTTTTTTTTTCTTGCTTGTATTTTTCTCTAAGACTTTCAAAGGAGTCTTTATCTACTTTATGTAGTTTATGCTGTTGAGATAAATTTTTTAATTGGAAGATTTTTTTATCAATGTCTTGCTGAATTCTCTGAACTATAAAGGGTTTTTCCATCTTTTCTTCTAAATCGCTTTCTTTCTGCTTCATTTCTGCGATTAGTGTTTTAATAGCGGTTACTTTTATATTAATAGACTTGTTATATTCCTCATCAACATCGTATCTTGGATCTTTTAGTGCTTTTTGAATTTCTATTAATTTCTCTATTAGTATCTGTTTATTTAGTTTAATGTCGTTATATTCTATGTTTAAGATCATTTGTTCTTTTACTTCAAAAGGGAGAGGTTTCTCTACAACAGCTACTGTATCTTTATCCTTTTTCTTTTTGCCTTTTTTATCGGGTTTTTCAGGTAAAACTTCAAAGGTATCTTCTATAATGCTTTCTTCCACGAATTTTTCTCTGGGTTTTTTCTTTTCTTTAATAATTTCTTTGGCTTTCTCGACTTCTGTTTTTTCTGGCTTTTTTACGCTTGCCAGAACTGGCTTCCCACAGATTATACAGAATTTATCGTCACTTTTCAACGGATTACCGCAATATACACAATATTTTGCCATTTAACTTCTCACTTCTCTATTTGTTTTAAAATAAGATATAATAAAATGATATTGTATTTGTAATTAAATTTTATTGGAGTCCAATAATTACACTTATTTCTCTGATTTATTAATTTAAATTATTGCTTTTAGTATTTTTATATTAAAAGATATTAATTTTAAATAATTATTAAATTACATCATAGATTCATTTAATTTTTCATTTTTAATTCAATGTTAGATATTAAGAAGAAAATTCCCGTTCATCTTGGTCTTTTTGGTCATATAGACTCCGGCAAGACGGCAGTGGCCGCTGTTTTAAGCGAGTTTATTTCAACTGCAGGGATTGACGCTCATCCTCAGAGCAAGGAAAGGGGAATCACAATAGATTTAGGATTTACTAGTTTTATTTTAGATGAATATTTGATAACCTTAGTAGATGGCCCTGGTCACGCTGATTTGATTAAAATTAGTGCTTCTTCCGTGGAGATTATTGATTGTGCTCTAATCGTAATTGATATTACTAAAGGTCCTCAGATTCAAACTGGAGAACATTTAATAATGATAGAGTCGCTCGACATAAAAGATATTATAGTAGTCCTTAACAAGATTGATTTATTTAAAGGAGATTTAGATGCAGAAGTTAAGAAAATTAGAGAGTTTTTTAGAACGACCTCTTATGGCTCAGATATACCTATTTTTTCTGTTTCTGCAAAAAATCAACTCGGATTTGACGATTTAAATCAAGGAATTTTAGAGAAAGTTAAAACCTTGGATATTAAAAGAAATTACGAAGGAAGTGTTATTATCCCAATTGATCACCATTTTTCAATAAAGGGAAGAGGAGCGGTAATTACGGGTACAATATTAAAGGGAAGGTTAAAACTAAACCAGGATATAGATGTGATCCCTGTTAATACTTCAGGTAGAGTCAAAACAATTCAAATATTTCATCAGGATGTTGATGAAGCTAAAGCAGGCGATAGAGTTGGAGTTAATATAAAAGGAATAGATATAAAGAAGGTATATCGAGGTTGTTATGCCACAAATAATAAGAAAGCATTCGATTTTTGCGACCTAATTGATATTCGAGTAAAACATAATAAATTATTCAAACCTAAGACTCAATTTGGAACCCAAGTGCATGTTACAATAGGGATGTTCACAGTTACGGGAAATTTATTTCCCTATTATGAAAAAAATGGGAAAAAGATTCAATTAGAAAGCTCGGGTGATTTAAATACATACAATGCCTTTTTATGGTTGTACGAAAAAGTTTTTATTAATAAAGAAAGAAGTACAATGCTTTTAAGTCGGTTTGACCTTCCACCGACAACTTTAAGGATACTCGGTGCAGCAAAAGTGATCACAGTAATTAAAGACCCTCCAAAATTGTATAAGTTTAAACTAAAAAAAGGATATGTTCAAAACCCTAAACATACTCAAGGGATCATTTGTAACGGTTTAGCCCAAAGCTACGAAGGAGCTAAAAAAATCATTGGTCGCAAATTGGAGCCCCCATTTACTAAAATTATTGATACATTTGGAACGAAAGGATTAGTAATTGTAGGGATTGAAACAAAAGACCAAACCGTGAAAAAAGGTGACCCTATCACTCTAAAAGAATTAAGGAGTTTCACATTGAAATCTAAAAAAGATTTAAATTTGCTGAATTAATTTATAATATTAATTGAGGTTGAAAAAATGGAAAAAATTCGCCCACCAGAAATTAACATCGATCGAGAATTATTAGGAGAAATAATGCGCAATTTAGAACAATTAGAAAGCTCAACAGATTTAGAGGGTAGCGCGATCGTTTCAAAAACGGGTTTAAGAATCGCTAGCTCTGAAACTGCTGATGTTGTAGCGGATATTTATAGTGCGAGTCCTGCTACATTAATTTCGCTAGGAGAAAAAATCAGTAGCGGTCTAGGACAAGGAGAATTAAGGGAAATCGTAATAAAAGGAGTGAAAGGTTACACCATTATTTTAGTAGGGGACAAAGATAACAACTTCATGTTATTTACGAATTGCTCTAAAGGGTACAAGTTGGGTTACTATTTCCACAAAATACGTAAATCTTTTAGAGAAATGGAGCCAGTTCTTAAGAGCATTGAGACAAAAGAATTAAGAACTAGCTGAGTTTTATCATTACTCAATCACAATAGAATATTCAATGTTTTTTTTAGCGTTCCTAATTATTTCGCCAATTATATTTTGACCCTATCAATTTCACAATTCTTTATTGTTAATTTTTTATACATACTTCCATGTAACAGTATCGTTATTTAACAGATTAAAATAATCGGAAGGCATAGATGGGGGAGCACCGTTATTAACTGTGTATATCCAACCAGGTCCAACACCGTTGATTTCTTGGATATATATCCCCCAACCATAATCTTGAATAGTAATTTTGCAACAATTTAATAAAAGGTGATATACTGTAGTTTGATTATTAGTCAAACTAACATTTTCAAATTTTTCATTCGTTTTTACTCCAGAATAATCGATAAATAAGGTAATATTATCAACACTATATTGTTTTACAGCTCTCTCATCCTCGATCTGAATGATAGAAGATTGCAGATTGTGGAGTAGGATAGAATTAGAAAAAAATAAAAATAGTAAACTAAAGCAAGAAATACCAACAAATGCCAATAAAATATATTTATTCCTTTTCTCCATCTTTCAAAATAAAAATAAATTAAAAAAAGTAATTTGTTATTATATAATTTAATTTTTGTTTTTTTGCTTTTTTTTTGTTTTAAAAATTAAGAATATTGTTGCAATACTAAGAGTAGCGAATGTGATTATTGGTGCGTATGAAGGAATTATTTGAGGTTCAGTATTTAATGTTGGTAGATTAGTTAATGTCATCTCAAGCGTATAATTTCCGACTGAAGTGTTTGTATACACTAATAACCCTGATATCTTATCATAAACAGATTCAGTTTTCTGAAGTAATCCCACTTCTTGCCGAAAATCAAACGAAATGTTATTTTGAGTCTCTTCGATGATAACGGTAGCATTCATCCATGGAGGTTCATCTTGTGCAATCGCTTGCTGTTTTAAGAAAGTAAAATTATTATTTGGAATTAGAAATCCAGACTTAAAATAATTGTATCCAAGAAGCAAATTCATATCAACTTCTCCATTTGAAATATTGTAAAATGTAGTATTTGTAACAAGAACGCCTAGTTGATTTTCCTTGAACTCTATATTCATGTATGGTATAGGGCTTTCGAAAAGATTAAAATAATCATTTGGGTCTTTGTCGTAAAATCCAGTGAAATTAATTAAAATTTGGCCTCCTGGAGTTGTATTGACAAAACCTCTTGGTGGAGCAACCCAATTTAATTCTCTCCACTCAAGATGTTTACTAGTA
>Ga0114930_10001488_pt1 | contig 22271 bp, 21 predicted proteins | sample AnhtaG_FD_87300 | JGI IMG/M metagenome (GOLD analysis project Ga0114930, IMG submission 87300) | Deep subsurface microbial communities from Anholt, Denmark to uncover new lineages of life (NeLLi) - Anholt_01485 metaG | ecosystem: Environmental > Aquatic > Marine > Oceanic > Sediment | place... | reverse complement strand
TGGTGGAGATAGGGGGATTCGAACCCCCAACCTCTGCGATGCGAACGCAGCGCTCTCCCAACTGAGCTATATCCCCACAATTTCAATTGTAGCAACGCCTTGAACTTTAGGTCAAGTTCATACTCCACACAATTTAATCTTTAATTAAGAGACCATCTTTTACTAGCCAATCAAAGTTGATATACTGAGCTAAGACTTATGGATTACGAGACTGTCATAGGCTTAGAAGTTCATGTTCAGCTGCTAACCAAGAGCAAGATGTTTTGCTCCTGTAGCACTGATTATGTCAATGCCCCGCCTAATACTCATGTCTGCCCCATTTGCCTGGGTATGCCTGGAGTTCTCCCCGCTATTAATAAAAAAGCAGTGGAATACACAGTGATGACCGCCCTAGCCTTAAACTGCACCATTCCTGAATCTACTAAATTTGATCGTAAAAACTACTGTTATCCTGACCTAATGAAGGGCTATCAGATTTCACAATATGATGCTCCCATTGGAAGACAAGGCTGGCTAACTATTGATAGCAACGGGACTAAAAAAAGAACCAACATCACCAGAGTACACCTCGAAGAGGATGTAGCTAAATTATGGCATAGAGAAGGCTATAGTCTGATAGACGTCAATCGCTCCGGCGTGCCATTGATGGAGACTGTCAGCGAGCCTGAAATCAGTTCCCCTGAAGAGGCTCGAGATTATCTGGTTATGTTACACACCATTCTTCGCTATTTAGGAGTGTCTACATGCAATATGGAGGAAGGTAGCTTCAGATGCGATGCTAATATAAGCATCCGTCCGAAGGGTAGTAAGGAATTGCTGTCTAAAGTAGAGGTTAAGAATATGAATAGCTTCAAAGCGGTTTACCAAGCTACGGAATATGAATTTAGGAGACAAAGGAGAGTGCTTGAGGAAGGTGGCGAGCTTGTGCAGGAAACTAGAGGCTGGGTAGATGAAAAGGGCATAACAGTAAGTCAGAGAGGCAAAGAATATGCTGATGATTATCGCTATTTCCCTGAACCTGATTTGCCTCCACTGGTTTTTGATAAAGCCTGGATAGAGAAAATCAGAGCAAAACTACCTGAGTTACCTAAAGCAAGAAAAGAGCGCTTCATATCACAATATGGGTTGTCCCTGTATGATGCTAATATCCTGACAGGTTCCAGGGCATTGGCTGATTACTTTGAAAGCTGCCTTGAAGTAATGGATAAGAGCAAGGCAAAACTGATATGCAATTGGCTTTTAGGTGACTTTAGTCGGCTACTTAATGCCACCAATACTAACATTGACACTACGAAGGTAAGTCCTGAGCACCTGGCGGAGATGCTTAAATTGGTGGATAAAGGAACTATTAGTGGCCCAGTCACCAAAGCAGTGTTTGAAGAGATGTTCTACACTGGCAAAAGAGCTAGCGCTATTGTGGCAGAGAAGGAACTTAGCCAAATTAGTGATGCTACTAAAGTGAGAGAGGTGGTCAAAAAAGTACTAGCCAATAATGCTAAGGCCGTGTCAGATTATAAGGCTGGTAAGCAGCAAGCTTTAACCTTCATTACTGGACAGGTAATGAGAACCACAAGGGGGAGGGCTAATCCTACTCTGGTAAAGGAGATTCTTATACAGGAACTAGGAGGAAAATAAGTTGCCTAAATATCTTGTCATTGCTCAAATATTAGTGTCTGTGGCTTTAATTGCTACTATCCTATTTCAACTCCATGGTGGAGGTCTAGGAGGCATCTTCGGACGATCCGACTCGGTCTATCGAACACGGCGAGGAATAGAAAAAACCCTGTTTAAACTCACCATCGCCTTAACTGTCATTTTCGTCATCTTGGCAGTGTTAATGGCTGCTTCTGCTCCATAACTAGGAATGAACCCTATAATAACGCTGACCACTGACTTTGGTTTCGGTGATGCCTATGTTGCCGTTATGAAAGGTGTCATTCTGAGCATTAACCCAAAGGCTAATATCATCGACATTACTCATTCCATTGAGCCGCAGAATATTACCCAAGCTGCTTTTATCCTCAATGTCGCTTATCGCTATTTCCCCAAGCAGAGCGTTCATATGGCTATCGTTGATCCTGACGTGGGGAGTGAGCGGCAAGAGATAATCCTAAAAACGCCTTCGTCTCTCTTTGTTGCCCCTGATAATGGCATTCTCAGCTATGTAATTAATGAACTATCCTGCACTGAAGGCCCCTTAATTCACCATTCTAAAAGCCTTGAAAGGGTAACTTTTAAAAGGGGGATTGAAGCTGTAGCTATTACTGAGCCACGTTTTTGGCGGCATCCAGTCAGCCCTACCTTTCATGGTAGAGACATCTTTGCTCCGGTTGCCGCCGGCCTCTCTTTAGGCATATCACCTTATGAATTTGGAGAAAAGATTACCTCCCTTTATGTTTTCCCTACTCCAAGGCCGTCCTTTGACCCACAAGATAGCTTAGTGGGCCATATTCTATATATTGACCATTTTGGCAACTTAATTACTGATATAAAGAGCACTGATTTGCCAAAGGGAGATGTTATCATTGAAGCAGCAGGACAACATATTCAAGGCATATCGCGTTATTATGAAGAAGGAGAGAGGTTGATGACTATTCTGGGCAGCAGTGGTTACCTAGAAATATCGCTAAGAGACGGGAGTGCCTGTGACTTTCTCGGCATGGAAGTAGGAGACGAAGTAAAGGTAATACCAACTATCTAAGAAGGAAGGCTAATCTCCCCCACATTACATTCACCTTACGCAGTGAGAGCAATATTCTTAAACAATCCCCCTGCTTTTAAGCTCCTTTACTTCTTCCTCGCTATATCCCAGTTCCTTCAAAACCTCCTCAGTATGTTGGCCCAGAAGAGGCGGCATTAACCTTATATCACCAGGAGTATTCGACAATTTCACCGGTATACCTAACAACTTCATCTTTCCTCTTGCCGGATCCTCTGCTTCCACCATCATCTCGCGACCCTTCGTGTTCTCGCTTTCCAGCACCTCTCCTACCTTCCGAATTCGACCACAAGGTATGCCTTCTTGCCCTAATAGTTTAATCCATTCATCCGTAGTCTTCCTAGAGGTGATTCCCTCTATAATTTGCTTGAGGGCAGGCTCGTTAGCATTGCGGTCTGCCATGGTTAAGAAACGGGAATCTTTTATTAAATCAGGCTGCATCAAGACCTTGGTACAGAGGGTCTCCCAAAGCCTTTGATTACCGGCTGCTATGATCACACGTCCATCTTCAGTGGCGAAATCCTCATAAGGGGTTGATAAGGGGTGTCTATTACCTTTACGAGTGGGAGATTCCCCAGTAGCAATATATATTCCTGCCTGGTAGCTGAGAAGGGATACCAAGCTGTCCAGTAAGGCAATATCAACGTGTTGACCTTCGCCTGTCTTTTCCCGAGCAATTAGCGCCGTAAGTATCCCCTGCGCCCCGTAAAGTCCTCCTACAAGGTCAGCGATAGCAATCCCAACACGAGTTGGCACATCAAATCCTGTAATGTCCATGAACCCCGACTCGGCTTGTATCATGACATCAAAGCCGGGCTTGTCCCACAACGGGCCTTTCTGTCCATAACCCGAAATGGAACAATATACCAGCTTAGGATTAAGGGCGTGGACTGCTTCATAAGACAGGCCCATCCTGTCCATCACCCCAGGACGGAAGTTTTCCAACAGTACATCGGCATTCTTTAGCAGCCTCCTCACGATATCAACCCCCTCAGGGGCTCTGGTGTTCACAGTGATGCTTTTTTTGTTTTTATTCAGCAACATGTAATAAACGCCTTCCCCCCCGATAAACGGCGGCCCCCACTGTCTTAAGTCGTCTCCTTTCCCCGGAAGCTCAACTTTAATCACCTCCGCCCCCATATCTGCTAACTGCATGGCGGCGAAGGGCCCAGCAGCAAAGCGGGTCATATCAACTACCTTTGTTCCCTCTAAAGGCCTCATAAAATCACCTCCTTTTAAATCAAACTTGGTTCATTCTTATCTCACTATGCCCTGACTCGGTATCAATTGCCCTAAGTATCTATAATTTTATAAGACATCACCTCCTTCTTGTCAATCCATCGAACCTTATGATGTTTCTAGCATGTATCTGTCTTGCATCAATTCCTAAGGCCTGGCTAAAACACACCAATCATCCTTAGCCCCAGATAGACCATGAGGGCGATAAAGATATATTTTAGCTGTTTCGCTGGTAGAGCATGTGCTACCTTAGCACCAAGCTGCGTCATAGGCACACTGGCAGTTGCCAAACTTAACCATATGGGTAAATTTATATAGCCTATTGAATGAGGAAGAAGGCCAGGCACTCCAATACCATTTACAATATACCCAATGATACCACCTAGACTGGTAAACAGTATTGCAGCTGTAGATGTTCCTACAGCCAAATGCATAGGGAAACTGAGCACCGATACCATTACCGGAACCATCACTATGCCACCCCCGATGCCAGCAAGCCCGGTTATTATGCCTATGGGAAAGCCACAGGCTACCAAAGAGATTAATTTGTTCTTGGGTTCTTCCACTTCATGCGCTGGCTTCAGTACTCCTCCCAAACCCATCAACAAGGCCACAGCTAGAAGCAATCCTCCAAAACCTATCTTCAATACTTCGCCTGGAAGGTGAGCAGCTAAAGTAGCTCCAGCCAGAGCTCCAACCAGGCCGCATGAGCCCAGAATCAACGCTGCTCTCCACAGAACCGCTCTTCTTTTGTTATGCGCCCACGCACTACTCATAGCTGTGGGCAAAACTACCAATAAACTTGTGCCGAAGGCTACCCTTATAGCAGCAGACGGCGAAATACCCATGGCCTCAATTACCCAATACATAATTGGAACCATGATAAAGGCACCGCCAACCCCCAGTAGCCCACTGAGAAAACCAACACCTGCGCCAGTAGCCAGTAGTATAAAAATGTATCTTGTTATCAAATTCTCTTCATCTCTTCACTTTCAGCCTATCTTTCTCAGTCCCGGAGGTATTGGCGGTTTGATATTGAAGTCCGGAGTAAGCTGCTCTACTTCAGGCAGGGCCACATAAGCAACCAGCGCCTGGAACTTAGAATTCAATAGTTTGGCCTCCACCTCTTTCATAGTGAGGGTAAGGCTAGTGGATTCCGTCTTAGAGTATATGATACCAATACAGATTTCATATAGACCATCCTCAATTCTATCTAAGCACTGCTTTTCCAGGATGGATTCTATTTCCGGGGTGGCGAATTTACCTTCGATAATCACTCTTACGCCATTTACCGTCAAAAGCACATCGGGCTTTTTCCCTACTCCTTTTGCTTTTCTGTGAACTACAACTTCGCCAAGAGCCTGCAATTCGCGGCGCCGTAGCAACTGGGCTAAAGCAACATTAAAGGTTGGCTCGGTAATATCTACAGGGAGAAAATATTGAATCATTTGTTTAACTTTGACTCCCGTAGTCAAATTCTACTTAATGGTCTAAGTAGTTGTGATTTTAGCTTCCACAATCTAAATAATCAATGGGCAGTTCAAAGTGTCTCAGCGTACTCTATTGATATGTATTGAGTATTCGCTTGCTAGATTACTTCATCAGAGTAGCTGCGTCCTGTCTTCTTATGGGCAGATTACCTTAGTGTCTAAGTCTCCTGTACAGGTTGCTGTGAGTTCAAACCCATCACTGTGCACAATGAAACCCACTTTTTGTTTTATCCTGGTTTTTGGAGTCTGAGAGTTTAGCAACCGCCTTGATTTTATATAACTTCTTGGGGTCTTCTTCTTCGGATTAAGGCTATAGACTGAGCAGCTATTCCTTCCTCTCTGCCGATAAAACCTAAACCATCAGTAGTGGTAGCCTTAATCGTTACCCGTGTTGGTTCAATACCCAAAGCTTGACTAATTTGTTTTCTCATCTCAAGGATAAAAGGTGAAAGTTTGGGACGCTGAGCAATAATAGTGGTGTCGATATTAGCCACTTTAAAGCCTTTGGCTTTAACTAGTTCACGAACTCTATTCAGTAAAGTTAAACTGGAGATGCCTTCATGTTCTGGCTCTTCCGGAGGAAACTGAGTGCCAATATCACCAAGGTCAGCAGCGCCACATAAAGCATCTATTACAGCGTGAGTTGCTACATCAGCATCGCTCCGTCCTAATAAGCCCTTATCATAGGGAATATCAATGCCTCCCAAAACCAGCTTGCGCCCAGGGACTAAGGGGTGGCTATCGTAGCCGATGCCAACTCTTAACTCTTTTTCCATTCGAGACCCTTCGCTATGCTCAAAACATGCTATGTCTGTGCAGAAAGCCGCTTATATCCTCCCAAAGTCATTATTAGTATACACCTAAACTTTGTAAGATAGCTTCTCGGTTCTCCCATTCGCTAAGCATATTGAACAAAATGGACAACTGTCGCTTCTACAATTAAACCAAAACTCATTGGGATATGCTTGATTGAGTTAGAGCAGGAATAACAATTTTCCTCAATCGCCTGAACTGCGGGTTAAAAAGCAATCTTGGTTCTTAGTGGTAGGCTTTCCCACGATGTCTTACACGCATAACCCTAACGGCTTTTCCCTCATCGTCAACCTCGTAGATAACCCGATAATCTCCAACCCTAATACGCCAGTCGTTTCTTAAACCAGAGATTTTTCGACAGCCTACAGGTCTGGGATTCTCAGCCAATGCCTTGATACGGGGGATAATTCTCTGAAAATTCCTCGCTGATAGCCGTTTGAGGTCTTGTTCTGCCGCTCGCTCTAAGTAAACCTCATACGCTTGGGGTGTATTCATCGAGAAAATCTTCCAGTCTCTTGAACTCGAGTGGCTTCCTCCTCATTTCTTCAAGCACTCTAAGGTCTTCTGCATCCTCCAGGCGTTCCAGTATTCCTTGATACTCATCTATATCAATAATAACTGCCCTTGGCTTCCCATCTCTCAGAATAATCTCAGGCTTCTTTCTGTTAGCTCTCATATCCTCACCTCCTTAGTTTGCGTCCTGAAACCAAAGGATGGCTATCATAGCCTATGTCGACCCTTAGCTCTTTTCCCATTGGAGATCTTCGGTATGCTCAAAACCCGCTGGCATATCTGTGCAGCAAGCTACTTACATTCCCCAAAGCCATATTATAGTATACACCTAAACTTTGTAAGATAGCTTCTCCGTTTTCCCATTTGCTGAGCGTCCAATTGAACAAAATGGACGAATGTTCATGGTCATGCAAACACCCACAGCGCCAGGACAGTACGTACGCTACGCTGTCAGCACTACAAAAGTATTACGCATACCACATCCTACCTCAGCAAGTCTGCCCAAGGTTCGATGTGGCGTAGCAACTCTACCGGACGCATTACTGAAATTCCCAATTCAGCTATCTGAGTCTGAAACTTCCAAATACTGCGATAATCCATTGTGAGGAAAACGTCGCAGCCCAACGCTATTGCATCGAGAAGCAGCAAACGGTCGTTCACATGTGGCAGAAAGCCCAGCCTGTTGTTTTCATATAATTCAACAGCATAACGCTGATATATGCCTTTCTCCGACGAGTTAAATCCCATCCCTGAACGCAAATTCTCTGCGAAATAATCTGCAATTTCCCAACCCCACGCCGCCACATGGTGGCGCTTGTTTGAGTCAGAGATTCTATCGAGTTCATCAAGGGTTCGTTGAGATACAGCTATGGGCCAACCACCTCGCCTTCCGAGTTGCATTAGGATTGCCAGCGCTTCGACGTCTTCAGCGACTTGCTGTCCCAGGTTTTGCAACTTTGCTGCTGCTTCGGGAGAGAGATAATTGTCATAGACGAATTCTCCAAAAGACCAAAGATTCTGCACCACATTGGTATCGAAAAAAATGAGCCTAGATAAAGGTGGGAGGGATATGTTTACACAATTGCACATTTCGCCCTATTGTTTAATGGCTGATAGAAGTTGGTAGAGCAATTTAGGCAAATTCTCCTAGCTACCCTAAGCTGTGTTTTAACATGGCTACCATTTAATGGTGTGTAAGACAAGCTGAAATGTCTTAATCGCTAATCTCCGCTAATTATGTTGGTCATAGATATCCCGGAGAAACTCCAAGCCCCGGCTCCCATAAATATTACATATCTTATTAGCGTTTTCTATTTCACCTGAACTGTAAAGCTTCGTAACAATGCTCTTGATGTATTCTTTATCATAGTTTGGGGTAGCATAATCTAACATTTCAAGATAGATAACACTGACCTCATGGGCGCTGACATCGACCAGCCTCGATAAATATTCAATAAAGAAAGAGCTGTTGAAATCTTTCTCAATATACCTTGCGGATAGTTTTAGCCATGCTAATGCCTCATCATCAACCTTCTCAAGAAAGCAAGACAACTTGCCTAGATCACAAATGATTCTCTCTTCATCATCGGTATAGTTAGCCTTATTCTTAAGCCTTTCGTAGATGATTCTCCAGAAGTCGAGGATCCTCTCCTTTTGGTCTGATTTTGCTCCAGTCAAGTTTTCCTCACTATTATTTTCGGTCTTATATTCGCCTATATATTCCCGCTGTACCCAGAAGAATGAGAGCATCTCGAGTACATCGGTGATCCTCCATTCTGTTAGGCACTTGATAAGAAGGCTGTTACTATCATCCAGATCTTCTTTTCCAACTAGATAACCTATACATAGATGGTGAACTAAGTGCTTTCTTACCTCTTTATTCTTAAATTCCGTGCCAATCGCCTTCTCATAATGACTATTCACCTTGAGCAATTCATAAAGATGATCGTAGACACGTCCTCCGAGAAGGTATCCTTCCATGGCTGCCTGCCAGTGTTCCTCGCTTTCTCTCGGGAATATACGATTAACATTGGATTGAAACCATTCCTTGTCAAGATAGTAGAGATGTGGTAAATATCTACCGAGTGTTGCTGAAAACTTCAGATCAGGTTCAATAGTACGATCAAGTCGTCTACTAAATTCAGTTTTAACGTTTTTGGGCCATCTTACAGTAGCCTCTGAGTCCTCATTCAATCTTGCAACGCGTAACGAGTAATTAACCAATGCGCTTAGCAATCTACCCTTTGCCGAATTCAAGACATCCAACATAAGATCCTCCGAATTTTGTAAATTGGTCTCTAGCTTTCCAAGCACCGCCAGCATCAGCTCTTCAGCAACAGGCAGGTGTTCTTCCTGAAAGGCTCTACTGTCATCTTTTGTTCCCTCAATCAACAGGTCAGCTATCTCCGAGACTATCCTATCCCTGAGGTGGTACTCACTTTTTTGATAAGACCTTTCCCAGAATCCTTTGGGCGAGATAATTCGCCTACAGAACTCTAGGATGTTATGCCAATCGATATCTTTCCTTTCTTCCCAAACTTTTCGGAAGCCTCGGATGAGCTCACATTGGTAATTAAGTGGTATCGCGATGAATGATTCTAAATCAGCTTCAAACTTTGCCGGGTTAGACTTGACCGCTTGGAAAAGAGCCTCTTCTAGCCCTTCTCTTGAGGGTCCTCCCCACTTTCTATCATCCTCTTTGTAGTTGTTAAGGAACGCCGCGGTTTCTGTGTTATTCTTTTGAATGAGCATGTCTATCCCTATCGGACTGGAGTCTGGTCCCGCTCTTAGTTCTATCCAGGAGCCAAAATCTGGATGTCCTGGATCTACTCCAGTAATCCTTCTATACTTCTGATAAAGCTCCGTGACTCTTGCATTACCAGAAGGGACGATGGCCGAGAGCCAACTTTGCTTCCAGTAAGCTAGTCGTTCTTCACTGTGTTCTCCATTTTCATTATCTTCCCTCTCTGGGCCCAACTCAATCCACCTGATGATGTTATTCTTTTCTTCTTGTGAAAAGTAGGCGAAATTATCTCTCAGTAATGTATAGACCTCATGTTTGAGGTTATAATCATTAAGCATGTGCCTTCCGGCAAAGCTCCAAAACAAACCAGAATATGTTTTCCAATTGGTGCTCACAATGGAGATGGCAAGTCGTTTGAAAATCGGGTGTTCTCTTTCGAATAGATTGCTTAGGCGGCTCTCCACTCTTTTGAAGTCTTTTCTCACTGCTGCATTCAGCAAATCTCTGGAGGCTCTTACAAATATATCCTGAAGCCTGTCATTGTGAAGGTCGTTTTGCGGGTGGTCTTCAATGGCAGGAATCTGAAATATGTTGAACTCTATTTCCTTTCGTTCAGTAATCTCGGCTATCCTTTTGATAAGTATTATTGCAGCCTCTATTGAGCAAAGGCTGCTCATTTTGCTCATATTTTTCTCAAGTAGGTCATTTAGCCAGTAGGTCTCCATTAGACAGCTAGGTTCAGCTTCTCCATTTCTGTCTATCCATTTTAGAGATGTAACTATATCTAGTAGCTTCAGCGCTTTCCCCTTTTGCTTATGTCCAAGCAGGATTGGCAGGAGTTTTCTCCCTATTTCAGAGCTCACCAGAGTGCTTCCCCAGCGAGAATCAAAGAATTGCCGAAACATTTCGATGTTGTCCATTTCAACGAAGTGATCTGGCAAATTTGCCAAGATCTTGATAAAGACCCAGTCGGTGATATGATTATCGATTCGGTTCCCATTTTCATCTCGATAGTTGAAAACAGAGCGAATTATCTCCATTAAGTCCTCACCATATTTTGAGTCAGTATCCTCCCCAATTTTTTCAGAGCACCACTCCAGGTAATCGAGAACGCTCCACCGAGGAACTCGATAGGAGCCTGTCTGATTCTCAACCTCGACTGGTTTGGGATTGTGAGCAAAGAAACCATAGGCCTTTAGATATTTCAGCCAATTGAGGTTCTTCAGTCTTCTGAAAAAATAAAGCTGATAGGCTTCCTTTCCCTTTAGATAGACCTCAGTCATGGTTTTGATTTCTTCTGGGGAGGGGTCGTTTTGCGCAAGAATAGTGTCGATGTGTCGGACATTTTGGTAGAAAAACTCATCACCCTTCCGATCCATAGCTAGCTCAAGCAGTTTCGATGCAATGCCATTTATTAATTTCTGATATTGGAGAGGCCATTCGTTTTCATTTGAAAAATCGGCCCATATTTTCCCCTGTACACCGCCATCTTCTAGAACTTCAATTTTGATGCCTGGTGGTATCTTAGCATCGTCACAACTTCGCTTTATGGGAAATACGTTAGTAATGAGGCTGTTGTGGGCAGTCCGAATTTCCCCTTTGAAAAAGAGCCTGTCAACCGAGACATTTGAAAGAACTGGAATGAATATAATAGATTTCTTTACCTCTTCAATCATATTCTGTGCATCATCTCCTGGAAGATTCGAATCGTGATCGACAAAAATGTCCAGCCCCCAATCTTCTCTTTGTAGCCTTCCTTTCAGCCAATTGACAAAAGCATCGTCTGATGATGCATGAGCGATAAATGCCTTAATCATTTTCTTGCCGTGCTAATTCTGCTCTATACCTAATTATAGCATTTCCTCCTGTTAAATAAGGCTAAGGAGCATTTAATAATTATTTGGTGATAGGAGCAAAGTAGCTAAGCCAATAAACTGAACGATCTGCTATTTTGTTAAATTCTGCTTTTTAATACCATGGGCGAGATTGAGGTATTTTGAGCAATAATCTCCGCTAGCGCCAGGTCTTCAGGGGTAGTTACCTTTATATTATTATAATCGCCCATATAAAGCTTCACCTTGTACCCCAAACGCTCCACAGCAGCGGCGTCATCGGTAACCTCTGAGGCAAGCTCCTTGTACGCTTTGGAGATTATGTCAAATGTGAACACCTGCGGGGTTTGTATCGCCCATAATTCATCGCGCTGAAGTGTTTTCTTAACTAACCCACTGCCATTGGCAAGTTTGACAGTGTCCTTAACCGGCACTGCAGCTACAGCAGCACCAGTTTCCACAGCCGCCTCCAAGCCATTTTGAATTAAATCCAAAGTCAGGAAAGGACGAGCTCCATCATGAATTACAACCCATTCACAGTCCTCCAGCTTGCGTAGCCCTTTCTTTACCGAATCTTGCCGCCGCACGCCACCAAGACACATAGTAGCCTTAGACCAAGCCCTCTCTTCCTTTAACTTCTGCCCCAGCTTTAGATTGTTATTATTCAGTGTGATGACTATCTGCTGTACCAAGTCACATTGCTGGCATGTATCCACTGACCAAGCTAACAGAGGTTTGCCCCCCAGAGGGATAAAGATTTTGCCCCTGGTACCCATCCGCTCACCACTGCCAGCAGCAACTATAATAGCCCCTACCTTAGTCAAATTCTAAACTCCAATCCTGAAAATTAAAGGTCAAAGATAAAAAATCAAAATGACAAATCAAAGCGCCAAAAACTTTCATTTTTTAATTTTTGCTCTGTATTTTTGCCTTTTACCTTTTGCTTTTTACATTTCTTTGCGGAGGCCTAAATGTAGAGCTTCGGCTATAGAGCTAGCCTGGATTAATTGAATATCCGCGCTGTCAAGAGAAAGCTGGGATGGAAATTTGGGCATAAGACAAGACTTAAAGCCTAATCTAGTAGCTTCAGCAACCCGCCTCTCTATCTGTGACACAGCCCTGAGTTCCCCATTCAAACCTACTTCTCCTAGAACAACCAAACCAGAGATTGGTTTACTATCATGAAAACTAGAGGCTATGGCTAAGGCGATTCCTAAATCAACTGCTGGCTCACTAACCTTGAATCCACCAGTAACATTGACTATGATGTCCTGGTTAGAAACCCTCAGCCCAGCACGTTTGGTAAGCACAGCACTGATCAAGAGAAGGCGGTTAAAATCAATACCATTAGCGATGCGTCTTGGTGGACCAAAACTGGCGGGGGTAGTTAAAGCTTGAATCTCCACCAGCAAGGGACGACTCCCCTCAAGCGTTGGCACAACAACAGAGCCAATAGCAGCATCATTATACTTAGATAAGAAAACTCGAGACGGATTCTCTACCTCTATCATCCCGCTATGGCTCATCTCAAAAACACCCACTTCGTTAGTGGAGCCGAAGCGATTTTTTACACTCCGCAGCATTCGATAGTTACTAAATGGTTCGCCCTCGAGGTAAAGCACTACATCAACGATATGCTCCAACGCCCCAGGTCCAGCAATGGAGCCGTCTTTAGTCACATGCCCGGTAATGAATACAGGCACGTTATTTTGTTTTGCCCAATACATTAATCTCAGTGTACATTCACGTATTTGAGCAATGTTTCCAGGCGCACCAGACACATCTTCCAGATACACAGTTTGAATGGAGTCTATAACCACCAGGTGAGGTAAGAGCTCTTCCAAATGCCCTAAGAGGGCGGATAGATTGGTTTCGGAGAGGATAAAAAGCCCTTTGCCACTCATGCTTAAGCGCTCACTTCTAAGCTTAACCTGATTAACAGATTCCTCTCCAGAAACGTAGGCTACAGGTCTGTTATTCTCAGCTACTATAGCTGAAGCTTGGAGTAAAAGTGTGGACTTACCTATTCCCGGCTCCCCCGCGATAAGTACTAAAGAGCCGGGCACTAAACCGCCTCCAAGAACCCGATCCATTTCAGCAAAGCCGGGGTGAATGCGAGAGAAGGAGCCCGTTTCTACTTGAGAAAGCTCTTGAGGTTTATTTTCCCTAGAGCGTGACCAATCAGGGGAGATGTGAGACAGGCTAACTGTAGTCTCTACAAAGCTATTCCATGCTTGGCAATTGGGACATCGCCCTAGCCACTTGGCACTTTCCTTACCACACTGCTGACAAACAAAAATACTTTTGGATTTAGCCTGACTAGGTTTCAAATTATTTAGCTAAGCTAATTACCACTCGATAACAGCTAACTTATCACCAGTTTTAACAAGTTGACCTATTGAAACTGCTACCTCTGTAATTGAGCCCCTTACTGGAGACAGTATAGGGTTTTCCATCTTCATGGCCTCTATAGTGCAAACTACTCCGCCTTCCTCAACAGTATTACCCACGGTAACATTGACTTGCAATATTTTCCCTGGTAAAGGCGCCTCGACTATTTCTTGTGCCATTTCTATAAAGCCTCCTTAACTAATGGCCGCATCACAATCTTTTCCCCGTCGCAGTCCACTTCTACAGTATCCCCGGATTGGAACTCATCACGCAGCAGTGCCTCGGAAAAGGGGTCTTCAACCAAATTCTGGATTACACGGCGCAGAGGACGAGCTCCAAAAACAGGGTCATAGCCCTTACTGCCTAGAAAGTCTTTAGCAGCCTCAGTGACTTCTAAAGTTATACTTTTCTCTTTGAGTGAGGTAGCAACTTGATTAAGCATTAACTCAACAATCTGGCGGATATGTTCTTTAGTTAAGGCATGAAAGACAACGGTAGCATCAATACGGTTGAGGAACTCAGGGCGGAATTTCTTCTTCATCTCTCCAAGCACCTTTTCCTTCATTTTTTTATATTCCACTTGCTGGTCCCCTTTGCTCTCAATATGAGTAGCGAAGCCGATGCTCATATCACGCTTAATAAGCTCAGCACCGATGTTGCTAGTCATCGCTATAATGCCATTACGAAAATCGACACGACGCCCCTTAGCATCGGTTAAGTGGCCATCATCGAAAATTTGAAGCAGCATATTGAATACATCATAATGCGCTTTCTCAATTTCATCGAGGAGAATACAACAATAGGGTTTTCGCCTTACCGCCTCAGTTAATTGTCCACCTTCTTCATAGCCAATATAGCCAGGTGGTGCTCCCACCAGGCGAGCTACGGTATGACGCTCCATGAACTCTGACATGTCAAGCCTGACTAAGGCGTCTTCACTGCCAAACATGAACTCAGCTAAGGCTCTAACTAACTCAGTTTTACCTACTCCGGTAGGTCCTAAAAATATGAAGACCCCAATTGGACGTCGTGGTTCCTTCAAGCCAGCTCGAGCTCTTCTCACCGCTTTAGCCACGGTTTTTATAGCTTCGTCCTGGCCGATGATGCGACGATGCAAAGCCTCCTCCATTTGAAGAAGGCGGCTAGTTTCATTAGTAGTCATCCTCACCACTGGAATCCCAGTCCACATGCTAACTACTTCAGCAATATCATCCGCGGTAACTGTGGGTTTACCCGACTCCTGTTCAACTTGCCACTCTTTCTCTATCTTATTAACTTTTTCCACTAGCTGAAGCTCGCGGTCACGCAGCTCAGAAGAATATTCATACTGTTGAGAGGCAATAGCTGTCTCCTTCTCCTTGCGCACACTTTCTAGAGCTCGTCTCGCTTCAGTTAAACCAATAGGAGCACTACTATGCTTAATACGCATTCTAGAGCTAGCCTCATCCACCAGGTCAATGGCTTTATCGGGCAAAAACCGGTCAGCTATATATTTGCCAGCCAAAGATGCTGCTGCTTGTAAGGCTTCATCACTTATAATCAAGCGGTGAAATTCTTCATACCTATGCTTAATACCTCGCAATATATCTAAGGTTTCTTCCACCGTAGGTTCAGCTACCAAGACAGTCTGGAACCTCCGCTCCAGAGCTGGGTCTTTCTCCACATATTTGCGGTAATCATTCAAAGTAGTAGCACCGATGCATTTTATTTCACCACGCGACAGCGAAGGCTTCAATATATTGGAGGCATCAACAGCGCCCTCAGCTGCCCCAGCACCTACAATAGTCTGCATCTCGTCAATAAATAGGATACAATTCCCGGCAGCCTTTTCCTCCTCAATAACCTTCTTCAGCCTCTCCTCAAATTCACCACGATACTTTGTTCCGGCCACCAAGGCACCCATATCCAAGGCGATTATTCTCTCGCCTTGTAATACCTCGGGGACCTCTCCAGCTACTATACGCTGAGCCAATCCCTCAACAATAGCTGTTTTGCCAACACCAGGTTCACCTATAAGTGCTGGGTTATTCTTAGTACGGCGGCTTAGTATTTGAACTACTCTCTCAATCTCCTTGGTGCGTCCGATAACAGGGTCAAGCTTATCAGCCTTGGCTAGAGCGGTTAGATCCGTTCCAAGGTGATCCAAGGTTGGGGTGCGTGTAGAACTACGAGCAGCACGAGCATGTATTGCTTCACGTCTCATAGTCTTGTTGACTTCATCACGTGCCCGTTCCAAAGTAATGCCGAAACTCTCTAAGACATTGCTGGCTACCCCCTCACTTCCGTGCAATAATCCGAGGAGAATATGCTCGGTTCCTATGTAGCTAGAATTAAAACGGCGTGCTTCATCAACGGCAAGTTCGATAGCTCTTTTGGCTCTAGGAGCAAGGTTAATCACTCCACTGGTTTGTCTCCCTCCCTTCCCAACTACGAACTCCACTGCTGCTTGCACTTTATTCAACGGGATACCGAGGTTAGTTAGGACTTTAGCTGCCATCCCTGATTCATCCACTATTAATCCCAACAATATATGTTCAGTATCAATGTAATTATGCCCTAGGCGTTTAGCCTCCTCTTGAGCCTGTGCTAGTGCTTTACGAGCTCCTTCAGAGAACCTTTCAAATCCAGTAGCCATATTCAGAACTCCACATCCAATATCTGCTTCTTAAGCCAATTATAGATTATGCCTCGTTTGGAGTCAACCTATACGGGTGGCTTGAAACAGGCAGCAAATCATAATACAATACTAAAGAATTATTAGAGGCTAGAATGCGAGTCATTAGTGGTAAAGTCAAGGGAGCCCGACTAAAAGCTCCTCCAAGACGCTTGACTCGACCTACAACCAGTCTAGCAAAGGAAGCTATCTTCTCTATTTTGGAGAATATTACTAGTTGTTGGGGTCGCGTCCTTGATTTATACGCCGGCAGTGGCGCCCTAGGTATAGAAGCTTTAAGCCGCAAGGCAGAATGGGCCGATTTTGTTGAGCACAGTAGAAAATGTTGTGACATCATTAAATACAACCTGGACAGGGCAGGACTGTTAGGCAAAGCCCACGTTTATTGCTGCACCGCAAACAAGGCAATCGTCTTCCTTAATAATAATTATGATATCGTTTTTATGGATCCTCCCTACTCAGATCCTTCTATAAGTAATTTGCTGGTCACTCTGGCTAACTCAGAATTAATAGGAGAAAACTCTACAATTGTAGTTTGCCATGCAAATCGTTTCCCCTTAAATTCTGATTATGATGGATTATGCCTAGCTGAACAACGCCACTATGGTGATACATTTATTTCCTTTTACCAAAAAGGGGCTAAGTTATGACAATAGCGGTTTATTCTGGCACCTTTGACCCCGTTACCAATGGCCATGTTGATATTATTAAACGTGCCTCAACCGTTTTTGATAGGTTAATTATCGGCATCTATGATAAGCCTGATAAACAGCTACTTTTCTCCCTCTCAGAAAGGATAGGCATGGTAAAGAAAGTAGTGGCTGATTTGCCTAATGTATATGTTAAATCTTATGCTGGGCTCACTGTTGACTTTGTTCGTGAGGTAAACGGAACAGTCATGATCCGGGGGTTGAGGGCAAGTTCTGATTTCGAGCAGGAATTCGGAATGGCGCTGATGAATAAGAAATTGGCGCCGGATATAGAGTTAGTTTGTTTGATTACAAGCGCCGAATATCAATTCATTCACTCTAGCTTAATTAAAGAAGTAGCTAGGTTAGGAGGTTGCCTTGAAGGCATGGTCCCTGACCATGTTGCTACTGCGCTGAAGGAGAAATTCTCAGTAAAGGTCCAGCAGGTTTCGAAAGGCAAGGCTAGAGCTAAAATAAAGCATATAAAAATTTAAGGAGGTGATCTAAAGATGGCGTACAAAATTACCGATGAGTGCATTAGTTGTGGTGCTTGTGAGTCGGAGTGCAAAAATGAGGCAATCAGTGAGGGTGAAGAGATTTACGTCATTGACCCCGACAAATGCACTGAATGTGTAGGATGGTTTGAATCATCTAAATGCGCTGAGGTTTGCCCTGTGGATTGTTGCATTCTTGACCCCGATCATAAAGAAACACATGAGCAACTTCTGGCAAAATGGCGCAAGCTAAATCCTGGTGAGACTCCAACAACTATTTAGCACCCTATTTAAAACCAATCACCGTACAGTTATCGAGTCTTGAGGGGTATATTAACACCATCTTATTCATAATTTTGCCTATAATGGAGCTGGGATAGCATAAAGCTTTTAAAGGCTTGTATATCTTTAAGTATCTTAGTAGTGGTACAAATAGTATAAGTAAGCTTATGGATTCTCTATAACAAACAGGAAATACATCTTTAAACCCGGCATTCATAAGGATATCCTTGAGAGTCTTTGTAGTAAATTGATTGAGGTGGAGTCTTCTTACATTCCACCATCTTCTGCGGAAGATTTTTGCCGGTATTCCTTCGATATTTGGGGTTGATGCCACTAGCAATCCTCCAGGCTTGAGTATCTTATGGGCTTCTTTAAGAAGTGCAAGTGGGTATGGCACATGTTCCAGAACCTGCCACAAGGTAACTACATCGAAATAATCTTGGGGAAATTGCAGTTCTTCGAAAGCTCCTGCCTCTATATCTAAGCCAAATTCCCTTTTGGCGTATGCGGCAGCATCTTGTGACAATTCAACCCCCTTAGCGCTGTAGCCAGCTTTGAAGGCGCTAAACAGAAAAAAACCCTCGCCACAACCTATGTCTAAAAGATTCGTGCCTTTCTTATACCCTTTAATTAATTCTACTTGTGATTTAGTAGCACGTAAACGACTCTCCCGAATAATAGAGGCATCAATGCTTTTCCTTTCGGAGTAGTCCTCGTTGATTTTGCTCTCTTTTTCAATGGGATTTACATATATAAGTTGGCAATTCCGACATTTGACATGCCTTCCGTATTTAGTGCCCGGTAGCATATATATACTCTCTATGCCCTCTCGAAAATCATCTTGCTTCATATTAGAGTCGAAGAGCACAATAAAATCACTGTGCCCGCAATTGGGACAATTGCGATACTCAAAAAGCGAGTCCACCGTAATTTATAGCTTGTCTAAAGGCGCTTAGCCTTGCTATAGGCAGCGGCAACAGCCTCAAGAAGAAGGGAACGGAACTTTCCCCTTTCTAATTGAAGAAGGGCCTCGGTAGTGGTGCCTCCCGGTGAAGTAACCATGTCTCTCAGCTCAGCAGGATGTTTGCCCATCTCTTGAACAGTGTGAGTAGAGCCAATCACCGTTTGTATCACTAATCTCTCAGCTATACTGCGTGGTAAACCAATATGGACACCAGCATCAATAAGCGCCTCGATGAAAAGAAACACATAAGCTGGGCCACTCCCGCTTAAGGCTGTAGCCATGTCTAAATACCTCTCATCATCAACATAAATTTCCTCACCCAAAGCGCCAAGGATGGATTGAGCCATCTCCTTCTGCTTTTGACTGACTTCAGTGGTTGCCGTCCACACAATCATCCCCTCGCCAATTTGCGCTGGCATATTGGGCATAGCCCGAATTATATAAGGATAGTTCAAGCCACGGCATAAAATAGGCAAGCTAGCACCAGCTACTATGGATAATACAACTTGCTGTGGCACTGGATTTTTTATCTCTTCCATCACCTGAACCAAATCCTGAGGCTTTACTGCCAAGATAATTAAGTCAGCACCCTTTATTGCTTTTCTGTTATCAGCTAAGGTGTTCACCCCATATTCTCTACTTAATAACTCTCGTCGCGATTGGCTCACGTCGCTAACCATAATATCTCCAGGTGTAGCAACTCCTCTACTGAGAAGGCATCTTAATATCGCTTCTCCCATAGTCCCACCACCAATAAAAGTTATTCGCATTTTCTCCTTTCTCACTTCACTACGACATTCACCACTCGCCCAGGAACATAAATGATCTTGTCAATCTTCTTATCATGGGTGTAAGCCTTTACTCTCTCTCGCTCCAGCACTAATTCCTTAGCTTCAGTCTCAGTTATGGAGACAGGCACAAGTAGTCTATCCCGTAATTTACCGTTTATCTGGATGACTAAAGTAATTTCCTCTTCTTTAATTAGTTCTTCATCCCACTTAGGCCAGGATTGATTGTGAATGCTGTAAGAGTGTCCAGTCCTAGCCCACAGTTCCTCAGCAAGATGGGGGGCAGTAGGAGCCAGAAGGAGCAACAAACACGTGATAGCTTCCTGCCACAGCGATGCTGATATGCTCCCTAATTCCTGCATCCTAGATAAATAATTGGTAAACTCCATGAGACCAGCCAGCATAGTATTAAAGCGGAACTTTTCCAAATCCTCAGTTACCCTCTTAATCGTTTTATGAGTGACATGAAGAAGCTCTTTCTCTGCCTTTAACTCAGCTGCCTGGCTGGTATAGCCCGTTTCTACCAGGCTCCACACCCGATTTAACCACCTGCTTACGCCTACAATGCCACTATCGCTCCACTCTCCTCCTAGCTCCCAGGGCCCGATAAACATAAGATAGCCGCGAACGGCATCAGCCCCTAATTCAGCTACATACTCGTCCGGAGCAATTACATTGCCTTTAGACTTACTCATTTTGTCGCCGCGGTAGCTTATCGTGCCTTGATTAAAAAGGCGCCTGAACGGCTCGTCGAAGTCCACCAAGCCTATGTCCCTGATTGCCTTAATGAAAAAGCGGGCATAAAGGAGATGCATGACAGCATGCTCGGCGCCTCCGGTATATAAATCTACAGGCAACCAATACCTCAGTTTTTCAGCTTCAAAAGGGGCATCATCAGTTTTGGGGCTGGTATAGCGTAAGAAATACCAATTGGAGCACATAAAGGTATCCATAGTATCAACTTCCCTCCGTGCTGGCCCAGAACACTTAGGGCAAATAGTATTGACAAACGTCTGGCAATATTTAAGGGGAGACTCACCAGTGGGTTTAAACTCAGCATCGGGGGGAAGCAAGACGGGCAAATCTTCCTCAGGTACGGGGACAATGCCGCACTTATTACAATAAACCATAGGAATAGGTGCCCCCCAGTACCTCTGCCTGGAGATAAGCCAATCGCGAAGGCGATAAGTAACGGTGCGTTTACCCCACCCCCTCCTCTCCAATAAATTACAGATTGCGTCGTATCCCTGCTCACTGGATAAACCACTAAACTCGCCAGAATTTACCATTGTACCTGAGTCAGCATATGCCCCTGTTGGTTCCTCACCTGACCAACCAGGAGGAGCAATAACAGTTCGAACAGGGAGGTTAAACTTTCTGGCAAACTCAAGATCCCGCTCATCATGAGCCGGAACTCCCATCACTGCTCCAGTGCCATAAGTTAGCAAGGCATAATCAGTAATCCAGACAGGCACCTTTTCTCCATTTAATCTGTTGATGACGTAGCTTCCCAGAAAGACCCCCGTTTTCTCCCTACCCATAGCTGTTCGCTCATACTCGGCCTGCCGTCGGCACCAAGCGACATATTCCTCCACTTCATCCCTGCGCTCTGGGGCAGTCAGCTGCGGAACTAAAGGATGCTCCGGAGCAAGAAGGAAGAAAGTCACACCAAAAATAGTATCGGGGCGAGTGGTGAACACCCTTATTTCCTTCTGTTCTACACCTTCATGTTCCAGCCCGAAGGAAATCTCAGCACCTTCGCTCTTGCCAATCCAGTTCCTCTGCATTACCTTTATGCGCTCTGGCCAATCTATGTGACTGAAGTCAAGAAGTTCTTCAGCATATTTTGTAATCCTGAAAAACCACTGCTCTAGGTCCCTTTTGGTCACCTGGCTGCCACAGCGCTCACAAAACCCTTCCCCCACCACCTGCTCATTAGCTAACACCGTTTGACACCTGGGACACCAGTTGACCGGTGCCTTAGCCCGGTAAGCCAGACCAGCATGATAAAACCTCAGAAAAAACCATTGTGTCCATTTATAGTACTCGAGGAGGCAGCTAACCACCTCGCGGTTCCAGTCATAGATTGCCCCTATGCTCTTGAGCTGGTGCCGCATATGCTCTACGTTTTTCATTGTCCAATCATAAGGGTGGACACCACGATTGATAGCGGCATTCTCGGCCGGCAATCCAAAAGCATCAAAGCCCATAGGGTGAAGCACATTGTATCCTTGCATTCTCTTAAATCTGGCATATACATCTGAAGGAGCCATAGCGTACCAATGTCCAATGTGAAGGTCTCCAGAGGTGTAAGGGAACATAGTCAAGGCATAAAATTTCGTGCCACTGCTATCCTCTGTGACCTCATAAATATGCTCCGCCGCCCATCTCTCCTGCCATTTCTTCTCGATTTCTTGAGGGTTATATTTTAGAGCCATATTTGTGAGATTTTAGCCTAACTTAAGGCAAATTAAAAGCACCCCCACTAATGCCTTAGAGCAGAGAAGCCTTAAGCCACAACCGCTATCATTTCCTGCCCACAGGAATTATATACAAAGGCTGTTCATCCCGTGGTAGATTCAGGAGTTCAGCTACCTGCTCATCGTGAAATGCACCTACAGTGACTGCTCCTAACCCCAT
>Ga0114930_10001487_pt1 | contig 22274 bp, 22 predicted proteins | sample AnhtaG_FD_87300 | JGI IMG/M metagenome (GOLD analysis project Ga0114930, IMG submission 87300) | Deep subsurface microbial communities from Anholt, Denmark to uncover new lineages of life (NeLLi) - Anholt_01485 metaG | ecosystem: Environmental > Aquatic > Marine > Oceanic > Sediment | place... | reverse complement strand
TTGGGGTCTGCCGAAGGTGAATGTCCAATTCATTATCACTGCTATTGTTGTTAATGTGAAGAGGCTTGCAAATGTCATTGGTAGCGTATGCTATCTAAAAGCGTGTTGAAAATGAGGAAAATTCGAGAATATTGAGGGAAATTATGGGCTAATATGGGTTTTTTGGTGAGAAAATAGGAATTTTTTCTGAAAAATCATGAGATTCATGAAAAGGTGGAAGGATTTGGGGTGAATTTAAGGGGTAATCCGACAATCTCGATGTTATCTTGTTGATCACTATGAAGGTGTAAACGTTAATGTTTTTGAAAACATCAGTAGATTAGCGGGTCAATACCCTTTTTTGCAGGTATTAAATAATCTTACAAAGTCAAGGTAATAATCTTATATTAAACATGAATCTCATTTATTTGACATTTATTTTATATATTTGATTTATGGAATAAAATTCAGCCGCAATAATTCGAAAATTTCAGAAAAACATATCAAGATAATTTCATAACGTTTTTATACATAGAATTCAACTCAATTTCTAAAAGGACATTTAGGTGATGATATGGAGGAGATAATTCCAATTATTGATAATTTTATTCCGGTAGCTATCTTTCTGGTATTTGGATTAATAATACCCTTGGTAATAATGTTTCTAGTTAAGCAATTGTCACCAAGAAGCAAGTCGCTTGCTAAGTACACGACCTACGAAAGTGGTTCAATACCTACCGGTAGTGCGAACATTATGTTCAATGTTGAATATTATGCATTAGCAATTCTTTTTGTGCTGTTCGATGTTGAGGTTTTATTCTTATACCCCTGGGTTACAGTCTATGTTAATGATGCTGTGAATATTCCCTCATTCAGTACCGGACTTGCTTTGTTCGAGATGTTCATGTTCTTATTCGTAGTGTTTCTGGGATATGTATATGCATGGAAGAAGGGGGTTTTGGCATGGGTGAAATAGAGATGGAGCTTCCAGCAAATGTGGCGTTAACCACCACCAGTGCCATACACGATTTCATAAAAGATTCCCCACTGCAGAAACTGGTAAACTGGGGCCGTAAGAATTCGTTATGGTTTATGGTACATCCGATGGGTTGCTGCGGAATTGAGCAGATCTGCGTAGGTGTGGCACACTATGATACTGACCGGTTCGGTATCATCCCTCGAGCTTCTCCGAGACAGGCTGATGTAATGATGATCAGCGGTTATGTTACTAAGAAATATCTACCTGCTCTGAAAAGAGTCTGGGACCAGATGGTAGAACCTAAGTGGATATTGATGATGGGTGAATGTGCAATATCTGGCGGTCCATGGTGGGAATCATATAGTACTGTTATCAATATGGATGAAATATTTCCAGTAGACATTTATATTCCTGGTTGCCCGCCAAGACCTGAAGCTCTTCTTCAGGGTTTTATTGAACTTCAGAAAAAAATTGTAGCCCAGCAAGACAGGACTGTAATTCCAAATCCAGCAGATGAAGGGGTGTAAAATATGGGAGACGAACAAGCTGCGAAACAAATAATCGACAAAAACATCATGATTGAATTATCCAACAATTTTCCGAATGCAGTTTCTGATGTGGATGTCCCCTCCCCTAACAGGGCGGTAGCCAGAATCGATTCAAGCAACGTAAAAGAAATTATGCAGTTTCTACTTGATAATGGTTTTGACCATCTTTCCTGTATATCAGGTGTGGATTATCCTCCTGATAAGATGGAAGTGGTATATCATGTCACCTCATATTCGGGGCCTTTGGTTATAACATTAAAAGCTTCAATACCCAGGGATGATCCGAACATTGACTCACTGTGTGATATCTACTGGAATGCAAACTGGTATGAACGGGAAACGTACGAACTTTATGGGATTATATTCAATGATTGCCCTTATTTGAAGGTCCTATTGCTACCAGAAGACATGGAAGGAGAATGGCCACTGCGTAAAGATTACGCAGGATATCCAAACCCAACATAGGTGATAAATAATGACGCATAAAGCAACTCAAATTACTTCCCCAACCAAACCATCTGAAATCCTTCTGCATCTTGGACCACAGCACCCGCTGCAACCAGGTCCCTTTTTGCTTGATTTGAAGATTGAGGGTGAGACTATAAAAGAGGCCGAACTCAAGATAGGTTATATCCACAAAGGTATGGAAAAGGTGTTTGAAGACAGGACATATATTCAGATACTTCCTCTGGCCGATAGGATATGTTATCTTGCCTCTAATTCTAACAACGATGTCTATTGCCGGGGTGTTGAAGAACTACTTGGAATAGAACCAACAGAGCGTGCAAAATATCTAAGGGTGATAACGAATGAACTTTGCAGAATACAGAGCCATCTGTTAGGAATAGGTGAATATACGACTGATGTAGGCTTTTTGACCATGTTCCTATATATGATAAGGGAGCGAGAAGGGGTAGTATCCCTGCTTGAAGCTATTACAGGTTCGAGATTGAACCATAATTATGCAAGGTTTGGCGGGGTAGCAAATGACCTTCCCCCAGGCTATAAAGAAATGGCCTTAAAAACCCTGGGCGAGCTGAAGAAGCTTGTAAAATCCCATGATGAGATGATGTCCAGTGATTCAATCTACCTTTCAAGGACAAAGGGTGTAGGTGTATTAACTGCTAAACAAGCAGGTGAACTTGGAGTTGCAGGACCACCGTTAAGAGCTTCGGGTGTTGAATACGATCTGAGAAGGATGGAGCCATACCTCGTATATAATGAGCTTGATTTTAAAGTAATTACTCAGACTGATGGCGATGTATTTTCAAGGGTCAAAGTACGATTACTGGAGATTCTTGAGAGTATCTATATTATTGAGCAATGTCTTGACCAGATACCTTCTGGTCCTTATAAGCAGGATGTAATGCCTTACATCACACGGCCAAAATCAGGAGAGGTGTATAGCCGTATTGAAGATCCAAGGGGAGAGATGGGAATGTACATTATATCTGACGGTTCTGATAAACCATATCGATTCAGGATCCGGGGTCCTGCTTTTGCTACAGCGCAAGCGCTTCCGCCATTATTGATCGGATCATACGTGGCAGATGTAGCAGCTATTGCAGCGAGTATGGATTCGTGTACAAGTGAGGTAGATAGGTAGGAGGTGCAAAATTATGGGAGTAATAGACATAATTATGGATTCACTTGTTTTTATTTTTGCAGGCAACCCATTTGCTCCTTGGATAAGGGGTATACTTGGTGGACTAGTGATCGGTGGCGTATTTGGCGGAGCTCTTGTAATGGTATATCTTGAGCGGAAGTTCCTGGGAGATATTCAATCCAGAATAGGGCCAAATCGGGTTGGCGGTAGATTTGGTCTACTGCAGTTAATTGCCGATGCGATAAAATTATTCACGAAAGAAGATATTATTCCTGCCAGAGCAGATAAATGGTTATTTATAGGTGCACCAATTGTTGCACTCACATCTGGTTTTTTGATGGTGGCAGTACTTCCCTTTGATCTATTAGTAATTAAGGGAAATGAATATGCAATAGCAGTGTCACGAATGGATATCAGTATCCTGTATCTTGAAGCAGTTTCCGGATTGGCAGTATTTGGATTGTTTATGGCAGGTTGGGGTTCGGGCAGTAAATATTCAATGCTTGCGGGTTTCAGGAATATAGCAAAAATGATCGGTTATGAAGTCCCATTAGGGGTTTCAATTATCAGTGTTGCGGTGATGGCACATTCATTGGATATTGTAGAAATAGTTGAAGCTCAGTCAAGTATTTGGTTTATTATTGCACAGCCATTGGGTTTTGTAATTTTTGGTATAGCTCTGTTAGCTGATCTGGGACGAATTCCGTTTGATCAGACCGAAGCAGAAGAAGAACTTATTGCAGGCTGGGCTACAGAGTATAGCGGTATGAGATGGGGGCTTGCATTCTTTGCTGAATATTTCCATGCAGTAGTGGGAGCCTTAATTGTGTCCCTGATATTCTTAGGTGGATGGAATGGTCTCCCAATTATCGGTAATCTGGGGCTCCCAGGTGTCATCTGGGTTCTTTTCAAGACAATAATGGTGATAATGATATTTATTTGGATCAGAGGCGCTTTACCCAGGTTAAGGATTGATCAGGTTAGTGATCTTGGATGGAAGGTATTACTCCCACTTGCATTACTGAACCTTGTGTGGGCAACTATAATAGGATTAATGTGGGCATAGGAGGGGAAAAAGATGGTATTGAAAAATTTACATTTAACTCTTCGCAATGTATATACAAAATCTGTAACAAGACTATATCCTGAAGAAATTATGGATTTGCCTGATGCGTTCAGAGGGCAACAGCATCTGGATAAAGAGAAATGTGTGGGCTGTGGCATCTGTTCCCAGATCTGTCCCAATGATGTCATTGAGATAGTAAAAAGCGGGAAATGGTATCCTCAATTTGATAATGGACATTGTATGTTCTGTGGATTGTGTGTTGAATTTTGTCCAAACGGAGCACTGTCTATGACAAAACACTTCGAATTGGCTTCTTGGACACGGGAAGGAACGATATATAGCCCTGACCAGCTTGCAGCTCCAAATAAAGCTGAACTTGAAGGCAGGACAGGGGGGTATAAGAAATGATAGATCTTCAAATAATACCTTTTGCAATAATTTCATTAATCATGATAGGTTCGTCCATCATGGTTATTAAATCAAGGGAAGTTGTACACAGTGCTTTTCATTGCATAATAGTCATGATGAGTGCAGCCGGATTCTATGTGCTCCTGAATGCCCAGTTCATAGCTGTTGTGCAGATACTGGTATATGTGGGAGCCATTGGTGTTATGATCCTCTTTGCAGTGATGCTCACTACCAGACAGGAGGTGGATTGATTATGGAACAATTACCAGGCAAAGTTGGAAATATGATCAATTTGGCTACTGCACTCCTCTTGATAGCAGCATTTGTATTTGCAATAACAATTGCATCAACATCCAATACATGGGGTGATGCCAAGCCTATTGATTATACAGTGTGGGATGACGGCTCAAAAGATATGAGTGGGATCGAACACGTAGGAGGACTGTTATTTACCAAATATGTAGTCCCCTTTGAAGTACTTTCACTGATTTTATTAGCGGCACTGTTAGGGAGTATTTACATGGCCAAGAAGGAGGAGGAGTAATGTTACCTGTTAGTTATTTTCTTATTGTTTCAGCTATTGTGTTCAGTATTGGTGTATATGGAGTAATGACTCTTCGCTCAGGAATCATGATAATGATGTGTATAGAATTGATGTTAAATGCAGCCAATATTAACCTGATAGCATTTGCATCACATTTCAGCCAGGTGAACGGTCATGTTTTTGTGTTGTTCAGTATTGCCTTAGCGGCGGCTGAAGCAGCCATTGGATTTGCAATATTATTGAGCATATTCAGGTCAAACCAAAATGTCAATATTGACAATATTAATGTCTTGAGGTGGTAAGATATGGATTACGGTTCTTTGGCTTTCCTGATCCCAACCCTTCCTGTATTGGCATTCGTATTTACCCTTGCCTTTGGCAATAAACTTGGATCAAAAGTCGGATATATTGCGATAGGAGCTATTGCCCTATCCTTTATAATATCTGTCCTGATATTTTTACAGATATATCCTCATGGAACAATAGAACAATCAGCCCACTGGTTCAGTGTACTAAACGTAGGTATTTTCATTGACCCGCTGGCTATTGTGATGTTGATGATGGTCACATTCGTGAGCATGCTCATACAAATTTATTCCTTGGGTTATATGTCACATGATCCAGCCAAAACCAGGTATTTTGCTGAAACTGCACTGTTCACAGCTGCTATGCTGGGTGTTATCCTTGCAGACAATATCCTGCAGTTCTTTATCGCATGGGAACTGGTTGGCCTGTGTTCATATTTGCTCATCGGGTTCTGGTTCAGAAAACCTTCTGCAGCAGCAGCAGCTAAAAAGGCGTTTTTAACCACCCGTGTAGGTGATGTGCTGTTTTTGGCAGGTATTGTGATTTTATATTTCAATATGTATACTCACGTACTTCCTGTGGCGGAAGGCCATGGAATGGTATATCTGTTACAATTCAGTACAATTTTTGAACATCTCACATTGATTCCAACAAACCAGCTTACCATCATTACACTGCTATTCTTTGGTGGTGCAGTAGGTAAGAGCGGACAATTCCCGCTTCATGTCTGGCTACCTGATGCAATGGAAGGTCCTACTACAGTGTCGGCCTTGATCCATGCTGCTACCATGGTAACAGCTGGTATATACCTGGTTGCCAGGACATTCCCAATGTTCCTTGCTGCTCCGGAATCACTTTACATTGTTGCGTTGGTCGGAGGATTCACTGCCCTGTTTGCATCAACCATGGGATTGGTGATGAATGATATTAAACGGGTACTTGCATATTCCACCATCAGCCAATTGGGTTATATGATGATGGGACTGGGTGTGGGTGCTATTATAGGTGCTGAAGCAGTTGGCATTGCTATGTTCCACCTTATTAATCATGCATTCTTCAAAGCGTGCTTGTTCCTGTGTGCTGGTAGTGTTATCCATGCTATTGGGACCAACGATCTACGTGAGATGGGCGGTCTGTTCGGCAAAATGAAAATAACAGCCACCACCATGCTAATGTCATCACTGGCACTGGCAGGTATAGGTATTCCAGTCAGTATAGGTGCCATAAAGCTTGGTACCAGTGGATTTATCAGCAAAGATGCGATCATCCTTGAAGGTGCGTACTCATATATGTTCCATGGCGGTATCTATGGTTCTTTGATATTCTTCTTTGGTGTATCTGCTGCGTTGTTAACTTCAATATATACCTTCAGGCTATGGTTCATGGCTTTTGGAGGAAAGCCAAGACAGGAAAGAAAAGCCCACGAGTCGCCTTCAACTATGACAGTACCATTAATGATACTGGCAGTACTGGCACTGGTATTCGGAACTCTTACTTTCACACCATTCTTACATTACCTGGATACTACATACGAGAATGAGTTCTTTGAAGAGATAGATCCTAATGGATATATTCATGGACTTGCTGAAAAGGGTGGCTACCATCTTGACCACATTGTACATCTGGACCTTTCACATGATGCAACAATCCTGATGTTGCCTGTTATTGCAGGTTTACTTGGGTTCGTAATATCATGGGCCATATATCACAAGCGTTTATTCAGCGTGGCATCGATCGGACATATGGGTAATCCATTATACAGGATACTTGCAAAGCGGTATTACCAGCATGAGATATTCATTGAATTGATCTCCCTGAAATTCACCTATGGCATACTTGCCAGGGCCGGAGAGTTCAGTGATCGTAAGATAGTCGATGGCACAATAGACGCCATCAGTTCATTCGTCATAGGAGGAGCAGAGGTCTTGAAAAAGATACAAACTGGTGTGGTCCAGAATTATGCCACAGTAACAATTATAGGTGTGGGTCTCATAGCCCTTATCCTCTCATTCAGGGGGGTGGTCTGATATGAATGTACTATCTCTAATACTGTTCATACCCCTGATCGGTGCTGCTATTACTCTGTTCACCAAGAGCCGTGAACAGGCAAGAATAGTTGCTTTGGTCTCATCAGCGATCCCATTGATATTGACTGTAATGGCATATCTCGAGTTCAATCAGGGTCTGGCCTTCCTGAAATTCCAGTTCGTGGAAAAAATTCCAGGGATAAGCAGCCTGGGGATCAATTATTATCTAGGTGTTGACGGGATCAGCATGCCGTTGATACTGTTAAATGCTATTTTATGTCCATTGACGGTAATCTATGCATGGGGAGAGAGTAAACAATCCAACCAGTTCTTTGCTCTGATACTGATACTTCAGGCCGGAGTGTTCGGGGTATTCATGTCCCTGGATTTCTTCCTGTTCTATATATTCTGGGAACTGACCCTGCTACCACTGTACTTCCTGATAAGCATCTGGGGCGGTCCTAACAAGGATTATGCAGCAATTAAATTCTTTATTTATACCCATGTGGCAAGTCTTGTGATGCTGCTTGGTATATTTGCACTGTATTTCAGTACTAATGTTGGTACCTTTGAGATACCAGTGTTGCTGCAGGCATTTTCTGACATAGCTTCCCCTGAAATGAGAGCTGCCATATTCCTGGCCCTGTTCTTTGGATTCCTTGTCAAAATGCCTACTGTTCCTTTCCATACCTGGCTGCCTGACGCCCATGTCGAGGCACCCACCGCAGGTAGTGTACTGCTTGCCGGAGTGCTGCTGAAAATGGGTGGTTACGGATTATTCCGGGTACTGCTGCCAATGATCGATGGATTGGGACCATATCGCTCAGATATAATCACATTGATGGCTGTGCTTGCTGTGGTAAGCATATTGTATGCAACATTCTTGGCACTTGCTCAGAAAGACCTGAAGAAAATGGTGGCTTACAGCAGTGTAGCCCATATGGGTTATGTGATGCTGGGAGCTGCCGCGTTAAATTTCATGTCAGTGAGCGGGGCCATGTTCCAGCAGTTCAGTCACGGGCTGATCACTGCTGTGCTTTTCATGAGTGTTGGCGTAATACAGCATAGTGCCCATACCAGGATCATAGGAGACCTGGGCGGACTTGCCCACAAAATGCCTAAACTAACCTTCCTTATGATGGGTGGGTTCCTGGCATCACTAGGACTTCCGGCAATGAGCGGTTTTGTAGCCGAGTTCATGGTATTGACAGGCAGCTACGTTAATCCTGATATGCAAATATTTGTCATACTGGCAATGCTGGGCATAGTACCCACTGCAGGCTATCATCTATGGGCTATGCAGCGTTCGATGTTCGGTAGCTTCAATGAGAAACTTGGTGATCTTCATGACCTGGCATTCTATGAGATGATGCCTATGGCAATATTAGTGCTATTGATAATACTATTCGGGGTGTATCCAGGACCTGTGATTAACATATTTGAAGCTGCTGGTAAGATCATTCCAGGAGTGATTTAATATGAATATAATAAATTTGATTTCCCAATTTGCTCCTGAATTGATACTGACCATTGCAGCCCTTGCAATTATGATAATCGGTCTGGGACTTGAAGCAAAAGAAAAAAGGGTTTTGGGTTATATTGCTGCATTATCCCTTGTTGCGGCAAGTCTGATAGTCATACTCAGGGGAGCAGGTTATGTACAGCTTGAAGGTATAATAGCAGACTCACTAACTATCGATCCAATGAGCCAGTTCTTTAAACTGACCTTCCTGTTGGTATCATTGATCGTTGTTATTGCATCCATTAAGGAGTTTGATAACCATTCGAATCAGGATGAGTATTATACTTTGATACTACTGGGGACTATCGGTATGATGGTGGTGGCCTCGGCTATTGATATTGTGACTATGTTCATTGGATTTGAACTGGCCAGTCTGTCAACTTATGCATTAGCCGGGTTCAACAAAAAGGATGCGGCCAGTATGGAAGCTGCCGTAAAATATTTTATTGTAGGTGCCTTGTCATCCACGCTGTTGTTGTTCGGTCTTTCATACCTTTATGGCATGAGCGGAGGACTTACTAATATTGCTGAAATTGCAGAATTTTTCAGCACCAACCCAGGCGTGATCCAAAGCCCTATCGGCATAATGGCTTTGATGTTGATTATAGCTGGATTTGGGTTCAAGATGGCACTTGTACCGTTCCATATGTGGGCGCCTGATACGTATCAGGGTTCTCCTACTGTAATCTCGGCACTGCTTGCAGCAGGGTCAAAGAAAATGGCTTTCGTGGCAGCTTTCAGAGTATTGCTTATTGCTATGATAGCCATAAAGGTAGATCTGGCACTGGTATTTGCATTACTGGCCATTCTTACTATGACAATAGGTAATGTGGTGGCTGTAAGTCAGAGGAGTATCAAACGAATGCTGGCTTATTCTTCAGTAGCCCAGGCAGGATATATTTCACTGGTATTTGTGGTAATGTCGCCTGAAGCATTGACTGGCGGTATACTATACGTGATGTCCCATGCATTTATGAAAACAGGGGCTTTCATTGCCGTAGCAGCATTAGGATATGTGCTGTTAAAAGAGAACAGCAATGCTAAGGATGTCGATCATCTAGACAGATTTGCAGGTTTAGGAAAGAGATCACCATTTTTAGCATTCAGTGTAATGGTGTTCTTGTTTGCATTGGCAGGAATCCCGCCAACTGCAGGTTTTGTGAGTAAATTCTATCTATTCCTTGCAGTACTTAAAGGTGGATTTTTAGGACTGGTAATAATTGCTATATTAAACAGTGCATTGTCCCTGTATTATTATGCAAGGGTTGTGAAATACATGTATGTGCTGCCACCGGAATCCTCAGAGAAAATGAAGTTGCCAATTGCTTATACTATAGCCATACTTCTGGCTTTGATTGGCGTACTTGCTATAGGAATTGTTCCTGAACCATTTGTCAACTGGGCAGCCGATGCAGCTAACGTAATTGGACTATAGGTGGTGAAAAGATGGCAGATTGTGATTTATGCGGGGTGGCAAGACCCACCCTTTGTCCTGTAAAAGTGGATGTTCCGGCATATAGAAATGCGTTTCCAACTGGAATGTGGATGGGTATGTGTGAAGAATGCACCAATGCATCTCATAAAGCAAATGGGCTTCGTTCGAAAGCAGATGGTAAGAAATGCTATCTCTGTGGAATAAAAGGAGTTGATCTCTTTACCACAGATATTAAGATCCCGGATTTCAGCGAACCATATTACAAGGATAAACGCCGGTTATTATGTGGACCGTGCCTGGAAGCTGCTGAAAATGCTTATAATGTAAGGCAAAAAGAGAAAGCACACGCAAGTCATCATTAAAAATATAGGGGTCAACTCCCCTGTTTTTTCTTTTTTTAAATTTGTTTTCCTATTAGATATGTGGTTTTTGAATCAATAATCTCTACTTCATACCAGCTTCCTAATGGCAAATCTTCTTTTATCACAATATTATGATATTGCAGATCCCGCCCGATAGTAGAACCATTCTTACCAGTTTCTGTAGTCAATAGACTCACCGTATTACCAATATTATTCTGTAACAATTTCTGGTTTATTTGATGATGCCTGATAGATAGCATTCTGGTACGTTCTTTTTTCTTCCAATCCGGCATATCATATAACAGTGAAGCAGGTGTTTTGGGCCGAGGTGAATATTTTGTTATATTGACCTTTGGAGGCTTTACCTCATTTAATAATTCCAATGTATCATTGAAATCCTGTTCAGTTTCTGTGGGATACCCAACAATGAAATCTGTTGACAGGACAATATCCGGAAAATTTGTGCGGAATTTATTTACAATATACTTAAAATCCCCTACACTATGTCGCCTGTTCATATGTTCCAATACCTGATCAGAACCCGATTGAATAGGAATATGCAAAAACTTAAAAATATGAGGGTTATGGAAGGATTCCACCACATTGTCAACGATATCAAGTACCGTAAATGGGTTCATCATACCTAATCGCACCATGTAGTCTCCTTCAATACCTGTTACGGCCTTAAGCAGTTCTGGCAATCTATGCCCAGTATCAAGACCATAAGCAGCTGTGTCCTGTGAAGTAAGTTGAATCTCTTTTGCACCCTGCTGTACCAATGCCGACATTTCAATAACAATATCTGAAATTGGTCTGCTTACCAATTCGCCTCTAGCCTGTTTTACAATGCAGTAAGAACAGTTACCTGCACAACCCTGGGAAATGCTGACAATGCCAGTCACTCCATGCAGTATCGGGGCGTCAGACTCCTTATTCATGGTGCCGTTCCCGACAATCCCTGGAATATCTTCAATTGAAGTGGGAGTTACAAACCGGCATTTTATATCTGCAAAAGCTTCAGGCTGGGCTGCTGGTAAACATCCTGCTGCGACAATTTGTTTCCCTGAATCAGACACCGAATGTATGAATTTCAGGACATTCCTCTGGGTGGTCTGGGTAACAGTGCAGGTATTTACTACTACAAGCTCGGCCGAATCAATAACATCTGTAAAAGTATGTCCCTGAGCTGAAAGTATCTGCTGGATCTTGATACTATCAGCCCTGTTGGCAGTGCAGCCAAAGGTTTTAATAAATATTTTCATTTAGATTCAGGTCACTATCTCGTTGAGTTTACCCATCTCGATTGCATTCCTGATCTCCAAAGCTAGCCTTCTGCCTGAACTCATGGGTATACGCCACTGTGTATTGCCATAAGGGTGGCCCACTGACATGTGCACGTTGGTACCGCCGCCCACCCTGGGAGCTACATCATATATATGGAAATTCAGATCCTTATCAACACAGGTTTGCAGACAGAATGGACCGATGATGCCAGGGTCATAATACTTTTGAGTGGCTGCCACATATTTCTCTGCCAGTTCGAATGCTTCTTCAAGCAGTGATTCCCTTAGTGTTGCTGAATTATGACCACATACTGTATATTCCGGGGTGAGCTGGTTTTTATTCAGGCTCATCTGTTGTGGTGCAGGCAGCCTGACATGTCCGTCCAGGCTGGTCTCAAAGCGCCAGTCAATGCCCAATAATTCAAGTGGACTTAGCTCTTCTTCAATGGGTGAGTAAAAGAAATCCAGGTTAAAGACCGGACCTATGATATATCTCTCAATTCTGGCATGTTCCAGCGCAGATTGTGTAATGATATTCTGTTCGATCAGGGATTCTGATTTTTCCACATATTCTTCATAGGATGCTGCAGAAAAGAAACCTCTCTCCAATTTTTTTACTGCATGGGGCAGCTTGACCATTACGAGTTCATCAATATCCTGGGGGTCATCCAGTTTTTCAGGATATGGCAGTCCCGCTTTATCCAGTAGCCAGTAATAGTCCTGCTCCTCGCCACGTTCTTCACTTCGAAGCAGGTTCCTGCTGCCGACAATTGGCACACGGAAATCATTTTCCACAGCATCTATGCCGCAATAGGAAGTAAAGGAACGATTGGGGATAAACAGTACATTTTTATCAATCAGGTCCTGCTGGGCATCGGGTTTATTAAGTTCATCAAAACCATCATAAATCACCCAATCATCTACAACTCCTCTTTGTACATAGCCATCCTCGTCACATGAGGTCTTGAAATATTTTGTATATGTCTTTTCCCTGCCCCAACGGCAAACTGCATATGTACTGAATCCTTCTTCTATTGCACCGTCGAATACATCCAGTGCCGAATGAGAGGCAACAGCACCGATTTTGTATTCTGTTTGATCGTATTCATTAAGGATATCATGGATTTCATTTCTATCGATCATTTTTAGTTTACCTCTTAATCTCAGAATGTTAATTTATATGAATATGGGTTGAAAGATAATAAAAATGCTGATTTGGAAAGCATAACAATTATTATCCAGTAAAGCGAAAGAGTGGTCACTCAAAAAATTAAAAATCAATAAGCGACCGTGGTCTAGCGGTATGACAGTGGCTTCCCAAGCCACTAATCCGGGTTCGATTCCCGGCGGTCGCATTACTTATTTATTATTTTAATTCCAATCCAGGAGTTGATAAAAAAATCCCTGGAACAAACCAGGGAATTATCAATTTAATTATGCTTTTGAATTGGTATATACTTCACCGAACATATTTGCCGCTACTGCAACTATATAGAAGTTTACGAAAATTGCTATTACTACACCCAGTAATGGAATTATGCTTAATATCCCGGTTATTATCCCAACAATTACTCCTAATACTATAATCACAAGGAAAACGAGAATATAACTACCAAGGTTCGAAAATATTCTACTTATTATTTCCCCGAACCTAAATGCAGATCCAAATGATTCTTCCTTAGCATAAATTGCCAGAGCCATAGGGAGCAACAATAAAGAAATTAGCATCAGGATAAAACCTAATAATAAACCTCCTACAGCAGCTCCGATAGCGGCTAGCATGGCCTCAGTACCCCCTGAAACAGCAGCCAAAATTGCTCCACCTACAGATATGGATATAACAATAATCGGGATTAGCATGTAAATAATACTTATAATAAATACTATTAATCCTTTAATGAATAGATTGCCCCAATCTTCCCATTCAGGCATTCCGGATTTATTTTCTATTGATCCTTTTAATATTTTCAGATAATAACCTTGCACAATAAAATTTACAATTGGGATCATTCCAAGTATACCTCCGATGACAACTTTTTTGATCCAATCTTTATCTGTTGTAGGATATTTTATTGATTCTCCTATTTCCATAAGATTATTCCTCCTTTTGAATTCATAAGCAACTTTTCAATACTTATGAAACAGTTAAATCATCTTCATTAATCATTTATAAATTTAACGGTCATTCATGATAATTGTAGTATCCCGAAATTATCTCGCCTAAATTTTGCACATGGAACCCAACCTAAAATTCCCATGGTAAAAATGACATACAGAAAATTTCGTCTAGCTATTAATCGGATTCTAAAAAAAAGGTGAATTTACAGATGATGTAGCCAGAGATCTAAATATATCACAAAGACAGATTCAACAATTCATAAAGCACTTAATGAAATAGGAAAATATCATTTGATGAACACTAAAAAATTTGACAACTATCTCTCCACAAAAGTATTTTATACTCTGAAATAATAATTGAAAGACAAATATTTAATAAAGAGGTTATAATATGACAAAAGCTGCTGATGAAGTGTATTGTTCCAGTTGTGGAGAATTGATTAAAGATAAAGCAGAGATATGTCCCAAGTGTGGTGTTAGACAAAAAGCGAGTTTATCGACAACAGTTCAACCCATGAAAAATCCTGGAATTGCAGCCATAGCATCATTTTTCTTTTCAGGGCTTGGGCAAATCTATAACGGTGAAATTGGTAAGGGTATTGTTTTAATTATCATCCAATTTATTAATATATTACTAATGTTTATTCTTATCGGCTTATTAACTTATCCACTTGTTTGGCTTTACGGAATATACGATGCATACAAGACAGCAGAAATATTTAATGCAAATATGGTGCGATAAAGTATTGTAACGTGGCGAATGGAAAAAAGTTAATCATCACTATTGTTATAGACAGCAATATTAGCAGCTAGGTTATTAAATCGTTATCAACTTGCTGCTAACTATTAATTTTTTTGGGAAATATTTCGATGCGAAATAATTATGTGACTAAACATTCTGCTCCCTTTTCACAATCATTTTCCTTTCATGCTTTAAAAAGGAAATGCAGACTAGAAAGATTTTTAATCCAAATACCCCTAGTATAGCGTGATATCTATGAGCAAACAAACCGTACTCCACATACTAAAGGACATATTTCAGGCATATGGATACGATCTGGAATCATCATACCTATCAGACATTTTAGCATCTAAAGGTATTTCAGATCGCATATATATTAAGCTGGACGATAGCGGAGATTACAGTTCCCTGCGCAGTTTCGCAGATTCTATGAAACAAACAGAAGGGACTGGATTATATATTTTGAATAACGAAGTATCAAGAGAAGCTGCTGATTTTGCTGCCCAACAAAACCTGATTTTATGGGATAAGCCTGAATTGGAAAAACAGATTGGGAGAGCTATTCTGGCACATGCTCAAGGCATAAAAATGGAACTTGATCTTGGGAAAGCTAATGATATTCCCTTCAATATCTTTAATTCTCCAAAACCAGAGCCTAAAGAAAGTATATTTGGTTTATTCAGTGAATCTTCCCGATCAGAACAACCCAAGTCCAGTTGGCCAGGCTTGTCATCGAGTCCTACTACAAACACTTTTTCCCAATCACCTGTTACCAGGGAAGAACAGGACATTAAAATCCAGCTTCCCTCATTGCCTATTAATATGGCAAAGACCAGTGCCATCAAAATTGGACAGGCAAAGCTAGGTGAAGTACAGGACTTTATAATGAAATTCATACCACATTATAGTTACAACTATGATTTTGAAAGTAGAAGGAAATTTGGTGGCAGTGTTTTGGATTTGAACGGTCAGGGAGAAGGAGTCGTTAACGGCATAACAGGAGAACATTATTTTTCCTCCTTACCTGAACCATTAGAAACTATTGAAGTCCCGACTGAAAATTATCAGATAAAAGAACCGCAGATTATTGATAAAGAAGCTAAAGAAAAGGCAATAGGCTTTATAATTAATAAACACACCGAAAAAAGGAAGTCTGATATGGTTAAAAATGATGTCATAATAGTTGAGAGTAAAACCATTTCACCTTCAGAAGGGGAAATCAATATCTCAATGCATCTTGTTTATATTCCAATTTGGGAAATCCGGGGAAAGCGCAACTCGATAGAGATAAATGCCTATGACGGGCATGTTCTTGAAGAACCTTCTGATGATGATGCCGAGTTTGTAACCTAATATTTATTGGTTGCTATTATTAATTTTCGGATTCGTAGGAATTAATGGTATATAAAGTAAAATTTTCCACTCATATCTAGATATATTGAAATGCATTCATTTGCTTCATAATGTCCATCCACACATGCTGGCCACATCAGTAGTATATTCGCCTTTTTTCAGAACCCAATCGATTAATAGACGAATTTTTCAGTTCGTCATTTTAACCATAGGAACTTTATGTTGAGTTCCATGTTCAAAATTTAGGCGAAATAATTTAGGGATACTACAAGTTATCCCCAATACAATAAAAAATATGTAATGTAAAAGCCGTGTTGTGATTATGTCAATCAAAACACGGTATAAGTACAGGAATATTATATTCGTGTTGTTTTTGTCTTTTATGTAAGACACGGCTTTTACAATATTATACTACGTTCTGTATAATAATATAGTTTGTGGTCATACGAACAATTTATCTAATCCCAAAATCTCTTTGTCTTGACATAATTCCGCTCAGCCGCCAGAATATCCCTATAAAAACCATCTTCATCCAGACGCATATTCCTGATAACCCTGGATGCAGTCTCAGGCCCCAGCCCCCTGCTAGCCAGTGCAATGACCGCAGTCTTGCCATGGGATAGTACCAGGCTTGCATTCCTGTTGACCTTGCGCGCCCTTTTCAGATCGTCAGCACTCTTTTTCTTTTTCCGCACGATCTTAATTTCATCCTCTTCCCACGGTTTCAATGCCGCAACCATCTTGCTGTCACATACAGGGCATTCAATAGTATCAGGTACATTGGACACCTTGCGTTTCGAGACCCATTTCTTGCAGGTGACACAGAAAAGTATCACCCTGTCGTTCATGATCCTCTGCTTCAGGGCCTCGATGATGGATGCATCTGCCTTTGCTGGTGACACCAGGTCCTTACCCCCCAAAAATCCTGCTGTACCTATAGGGCTGGACATTCCCACCACCAGCTTGATCTGTCCTGATGAAATACGTTCAAGGATGTTAATTGTCCAGGTAATATCCAGCTTTTCCTGGAATATCTCCCTGACCGCTTCATCATACATGGGGGTCCCTTCATACACATCAAGCAGCTTCTGCATGCTTATCCGGCCATAATCAGCATCATAATCCAATGCCCCGAACTTCTTGGCCACCTGGATCATCTTCCATTTAAAGAACGTGGTATGTTTCAGGGACATCTCAATGATGGGCTCAACATGCACGGGATCAAGCTCGAGTATCAATCGTACCACGTCGGCAGGTTTGATCTGCCTGGGTATGTCAAGTTTTAGCCGATACGGGTCAGTCTCCATACCCACGCTGCTTCCCAGTCTGGCCGATAACAGTGCAGTAAGCACCCTGCCCAGGGTAAAATTAACCTTATGACCTCCGCACACATTGATTATTACAGATTTTTCAACTTTCTCTACTACAATGGTTTCCCTTGATGGTACTGTAAAGCCCCCATCAAGTTGTTTGCGAATAAGTGTCACCACACCCAGGGTGGTGTCTTTATCGGACGGATACTTTTTCTGGCAATCTGCTGCGATCTCGTCGTCAGATATTCCCTCTACGATCTTGTTAGCGATCGAACTCCTGATACTGCTCACCTTATCTGCTACACGAAAAGGCACAGGTATCTCTTCACCGATCCAGTTCGGGATCTCCCCGCCAGGGTCTGGCACAGGTTCTACCCTGATGCGCTGTTTATCATGGATGACCTCCATCACCCGCCACATATCCCCTTTCGCAATAAAAACCGCACCCGGTTTTATGAAATTGATAATAAATATTTCATCCAGTACACCCACGGGCCTGCCGCTCACTATATCAAATACATCATATTTTTTCTCATCAGGGATCATGGACAGGTTCTTGTAATAGTACTGCCAGCTTTTCCGCCGCCGGCTCACCTTGTCCTGCCCCTCTTCAGACCAGACCAGCCTGTTCTCTATGACCTGTTTGATGATGGAATCTATCAGCTCCCTGGTGATATTGCGGTAGGGATACGCTCGCGTAATGATATCATAGATGCGCTGGCTGTCGAGTTCCCCGAAATCAAGTACCAATCCAGCGATCTGGTTTGCTACGGTATCAGCAGATCCTTCATGGATCAATGTTTCTTCCAGCTCCCCCTCGTGAGCTTTCTCAACGATCGCCCAGGATTCCATAACATCATCAGGAATAGTGGTAATTATGGTCCCTCTGGAAGTCTCATGGATCCGGTGACCTGCCCTGCCCACCCTTTGTATCAATCTGGATACCTCCCTGGGTGAATTGTACTGCACTACATGGTCCACATCCCCGATATCGATCCCCAGTTCCATGGAGCTGGTGCAGATGAGCCCTTTCAGATCACCGGACTTGAACATCTCCTCCATCTCGATCCTGATCTCCTTGGACAAAGAACCGTGATGCACACCTATGGACCTGCCCAGCATTTTGAACCTGGACCCCAGTGCTTCAGCAGCCTCCCTGGTATTTACAAAGATCAGGGTGGATGTATTTGAATCTACGATCTCTCCTATGACCCGCAGATGAGATGCCATTTCAGGAGAGCACATCAGCTCCAATGCTTTTTTCCTGTCATCCTGGGTGACCTGTGGGGTTAATACACTGAAATCCAGGTCCTTGTAAATGGATACCTCTACCACACCCACCTCCCTGTGCGTACCTGCAAGGAACCTGGCTACTGTGATGGGACTACCCACTGTAGCAGATAGTCCTATCCTCTGGAACTCGCCAGACACCTCTACCAGTCGTTCCAGTGCAATGGACAACTGGGCCCCCCTTTTACTGGATGCCAGCTCGTGTACCTCATCCACTACCACAAATCGTACCGATTCCAGGTGTTTACGCAAGTTCTTACCGGTCAGCATAATCTGCAGGGTCTCAGGTGTAGTTATCATCAGATCAGGGGGGTGAGTGCTCTGTTTCTGACGCTGGTATTTGGTGGTATCTCCGTGGCGCACCTGCACATCTATCTCAAGATCAGCCCCCATCTGTTCCAGCCGGGAGAGCATATCACGGTTAAGCGCCCTGAGCGGTGTGATATATAGCGCTGAAATACCTGTTCGTCCTTGTGGAGGAAGGCTCAAAATATGATGGAAAACCGGAAGCACTGCACTTTCAGTCTTACCGCTACCCGTGGGGGCGATGAGCAGCAGGTTCTCACCTTTTAACAGTTTGGGGATAGTGCGCACCTGGGGTTCGGTAGGGTCGGAAAATCCCATTCTTAACAGAGTGGATTGGATTTTTGGATGCAGTAATTTGAATATATCAGACATTGGCAGGTAAATAATTATAATGCTGCCTAGATTTTAGGTTTTCTGAGATTGATTAAAAAAAGGAGAAAAATGGGCAGTATTGAGGTCAATACATTTTTTTTGGTGAATATGAATAATGACTGCCCTAAGTTAATAGTGGAATTAATACTATATAAATCAGTCTCATTACAACTATGATGATAATGAGGCATTCATGTTAACAAACAAACAGTCTTATATTTATCGGTCTGATTTGACAACTATATGAACAGATTAAGGTTTGGAACAGCTGGTCTTCCCATTAGTACAAAGGATCGAAATTCAATATCTGGTGTGTCCCGGGTCAAGGAACTTGGACTAAGCTGCATGGAAGTAGAATTTGTCAGGGGAGTAAAGATGGGGGATGAAACAGCCAGTCGATTGGGTGAAGTAGCAGAAAAGAAAGATGTAGCGCTAAGCGTCCATGCTCCATATTATATCAACCTGAATTCCCGGGATATCGAGAAAGTGGAAGCAAGCAAACAGCGGATTCTGGATTCGGCCCGTATTGGAGCCATATTTGGAGGTCGTGGTGTGGTATTCCATCCGGCATTTTATCATACAGATCCTAAGGATATGGTATATGGCATTGTGAAGACCCATATGATAGAAATGGTGGACCAATTGGAGGATGCGGGAATAGAGATAATGCTGCGGCCTGAGACTACAGGGAAGAGTTCACAATTTGGCAGCCTTACCGAACTTCTGGAAATGAGTGCTGAGATCGAAGGGATAATGCCATGTTATGATTTTGCTCACCTTCATGCCAGGGGTGGGGAATTGAATTCATATGAAGAGTTCTGCGGGATACTTGATATTATCGAAGAATATCTGGGAAGGGAAGGATTGGATAATATGCATATCCATGTATCTGGTATTGAATATGGCCTAAAAGGTGAACGGAACCATTTGATCCTTCAGGAGTCTGATCTGGATTATGAAGGGCTTGTCAAGGCGTGGAAGGATTATGATGTCAAAGGTACTGTGATCTGTGAAAGCCCTAACCTGGAAGGGGATGCACTGCTGCTTCAGGATTTGTATCAGGAATCAAAATAAAAAAACGGTTCTTTTTTCATAATAACCAAACACCCGTAAAATTAAATAATATGGGTAATATAACACCCGTATAAATGGAATATATGGTAAATATCTTAAAATACAACCTTCACTGGAGAGAAGATCATACCTACGGGTACCAGATAAAACGAGACCTGTTCAATGAACTTATCAAGTTTTTAGACACAAGACCGATTATAGGTATTATTGGTCTTCGGAGGACTGGAAAAACCGTACTATTAAAACAGATCATTGACCACCTGATCAGACAGAAAGTGGAAAGGGATAGGATCCTCTATTTTTCCTTTGATGAAGAAAACGTATCTATTCAGGAAGTCATAAACGAATTCCTATCCAGAACAGGCCATGACATATCAGGCACACCCAAACTTTACATATTCTTTGATGAGATACAGAAAATTGATGGCTGGCAGACCCAGCTAAAATACTATTATGACACCCATCCCGGATTTAAATTCTTTGTTTCAGGGTCATCCTCGCTGTTCTTAAAGAAAAAAGCAGAAGAATCCCTTGCCGGCAGGATTTTTCTATACCACCTGCCTGTCTTGACTTTTACTGAGTTTCTCAGGTTGAAAGGTGACGAGGATCTCCTCAAAAAGCCTGAAATGTTCAAAGAACTCATACAAGCACAGGTTCCACTCTATATTAGACGGCAGCTTCCGGAACTGGTCAGGGCAGATGAATCATTCATTCAGATGTATCTGGAGTCAATCATCAATAAGATAGTATATGAAGACCTGCCAAAAGTGTTTCCTGTTGAATTCGAAGCCCTCCTGAAGCAGATACTTGTTATAGTAGCTTCCAATCCGGGCATGATCACAGATTACGAAACCCTTGCCACAGACCTGGGGATAACACGAAAAACACTGGCAAAGTACATCTCTTATCTGGAAAAGGGTTTCTTGCTTAAGAAGTGCTATAATTATTCAAAGAACCGCCTGAGTAGCGAGAAGCAAATGAAACGGCTCTACCTTACCAGTACCACATTGCTATTCCACCTGTGGAAGCATCCGGATAGGGGAAGTAGTAGAAAATCTGGTGATTACCCATTCCGGGGCCGAATTCTTCTGGAGAAAGGGCACATCAGAATTGGATTGTGTGCTGGTCAGGGACAACAAAGTTTTACCAATTGAATCAAAGTACAGAAATAATATCATGAAGAAGCATATAAAAGGTTTATTGAAATTCATGGATGTTTATTCCATCGACAATGGGCTGGTTGTAACAAAAGATCTGGAACATGAAGAATTAGTGGACGGCAAACATATAGAGTATGTACCGCTGTGGAAATGGCTTTTAGGCAGTTCATGAATACGTTGCTTAACGCTGTCACTCCCGCATCTGCTTCATATACTTCACCCACCGCCTGGCTTATCTTCCTGATCCTGCTCTCCCACCACGTATGCACATTGATACCGTACTCCATATAATACAGAATGAATTCTAAAACAATTATTTGAAAAATTATTTACCAGTTATTTACGTGACCGTTTCAATTCGTGTTGGTGAATATAATTTGAACTCATCTTTGACAAAACCCCAGCCAAAAAATAACCATAATCAACATCAATCGAGGCAATCAACTTCTAAAAAGCTTCAATATCTGTAGGTATACATTCT
>Ga0114930_10001485_pt1 | contig 22281 bp, 15 predicted proteins | sample AnhtaG_FD_87300 | JGI IMG/M metagenome (GOLD analysis project Ga0114930, IMG submission 87300) | Deep subsurface microbial communities from Anholt, Denmark to uncover new lineages of life (NeLLi) - Anholt_01485 metaG | ecosystem: Environmental > Aquatic > Marine > Oceanic > Sediment | place... | reverse complement strand
TAAAAAGTGGTTTAAAAAACTATGTACGAAGGAAAACGAGTAGCTCTAATCATTCCGGCATACAACGAGTCAAAACTGATTAAGCCGACGCTTGAACATGTTCCGGATGTCATCGATCATATCTATGTAATTGACGACGCAAGTACGGACAATATGGCGGAAGTTGTACGTGAATGCGCCGGGAAAGATACACGTATCGAGCTTATCCGGCATGATAAAAATTACGGACCCGGTCAGGGAATCATCACCGGCTACAAAGCCTCACGTGAGGCAAATTACGATATAACTGTTGTTGTCGGCGGTGATTACCAAATGCCGCTGGATCAGGTTGAAAATTTTTTAAAGCCACTGGTTAATGACGAAGCTGATTACACTAAAGGTAACCGGTTCATGATGCGGGGGAACGCTTTTGAGGATATGCCCAAATTGCGTCTTTTTGCGAATTCTCTCATATCTCTGCTTACAAAAATCGCTTCCGGGCTGTACAAAATTTTCGATGTGGTTGACGGGTATACAGCTATCACCAAAAATGCCATCGATATGGTGGATTGGGACAAGGCATGGAAGGGTTACGGCTACCCGATGGATTTTTTAATCAGACTAAGCGCCTATGGTCTCCGTGTTAAAGATGTTCCACGCCGGGCTATCTATCGTGAAGGCGAACGCCAGTCACAAATCAAGGGGTTTAAATATGCAATAAAAGTATCGCCCATGTTGTTCAGGGGTTTTGTCTGGCGGCTTATTATGAAGTATGTTTTCAGAGATTTTCATCCGCTGATATTTTTCTATGTAATGGGACTGACTCTCTTTCCTCTTGGAATTCTTTGTGGATTATTCTTAATTATAGACAAAATACTTTTTGGCGGCGAAAAAGTAAGCGGTCCGCTAGCCGTTCTGGCAGCGCTTTTAATAATTACCGGTCTCCAGTCGCTGTTGTTTGCTATATTATTTGACAGCCAGGAAAGTGAATGAGCTGAAGATACATTTTATATTATCTTGCAAAGCCGCAAAAATCGCATTTATAACCTGATTAATTCATAAATTTTCTTTCTAACATTATGCCCTGCTTATAAGGTCATAATCTAACTTAAAAAAACCAGATCCTGATCCCGCTAAGCGGGACAGGACGACAGCATAGGTGGCACCCCCAAACTTGTTTGGGGGTGCTTATTGCAGCAAGCATAATAATAACAATAAGTAACAGAATAAATAAATTATTTTTTGAATTATGCAGGATAAATATATTGATTTTTTAAATCATGCGGGAAATGAGTACCTGAGAAAAAATATTCATACTGCAATATTATCCGGTCATTTTTTTGGAAGGTAACGAAAAAGCACTGAAATTCTCAGAACCTAATGTAACCCGGAAAAATCAAAGAAGATGTCTGAACCGCTGATAATGGAGTAAGCCATCCTGATGCTTCGGGATTGATCACAGGTACGCATTAATCGGATGAATCTTAAAAGGAAAACAGATGAAAAAAACGTACATTGTCTTCGGTCTCATCAGCTTATTACTCGTTGCATGCAGTGGACAGAAAGAGTCTGTAATGTTAGAATCATTCAAAATCAACGGCAAAACAGTCGCAATTATGCAAGATGAGTATAAAATTCGTGATGATACTGTTTATCTGTCGGTACCCGCACTCGAAAAACATTTTAAACTGACGTTTAAAGATATACTCCCCGGGAGGCAAATCGGAATCTGCAGTGAGGATCTTTGTGTGACTGTGGAGGTCGGCGATAAAGACAAGTCAAAGGCATTCCGGGAAAATGATACCTATTATATACCTATTGTGCAGTTGATGCACAATTTCGGAGACAGCGCTGAGTGGGACCCGGTGAAACGCACATTAGAGGTGACTGTTAAAAAGCATAATTCCGGTGCGAAGCTCGAAATGTTCGGCAAAAATGGAAGTCCTATAGAGTCAAATTTCAGCTTGCCCGGTTTAGAAGGAAAAAGTAAAATAGGACTTTAACTTTATAATCGATGCGTTAGTAATGCTTTTTAATGATTTGTTCGGTTTTTGGCAGTTTGGTTTTGTCAAATAATTTAATGGAACTGAACGATTTAATAATAGTTTCGCGGTCAATGTCGCCTAAATGGTCTCCCCAGAGCACGTAATATATATTGTTCTTAATAGCTCTTATCGAAGCAATCCTGCCATTTCGGTCTTCTTCAATATGTATCTCGCTTTCTTTTCTTTTATCCTTTGTTTGGAACAATGAAAATGACCAGAGCCCGTCTGCATAGTAGAAATGTACGGTAGGTTGTTTTCCACGGTATCCGACAGATCTTTCACTTAATACAAATCCTGATGGAGTGACTTGCGGAGTAACTAAAGGCATGTTCAGTTCCTGAGCAATTTCAATAATGCTCTCGTATTCTTTCCTGTTTGGCGCTGAAGGAATTGATCCTGAATATTCGACATCAAACAAACTCTCATCTACATCAGGATTGAAAATAACATTTTCGGTAAACCGCTGATATACTTTATTATTATCTTTGTCATATTTCTCATATCTAAAAATGAAGCCGGTTTCTTTATCCACCCATATTTTGATTCCTGAGCGGTCTTTATTCCTTGGCGATATTTTTACGACGTCAGTAAGGTAGTTTTGTATTTTTTCTTCCGACAAAAAATTTATAGAATAATTTTTTTTCAATATTGCAATATTTTCAGTATTGAAAATGCCGCTTCTTGAACCTCGCCAAGGGACGCCTATAGAGTCTTTGTCTACATATATTCTATAATATAAATTATCCCGAAATATAACAATCCTGTTGCTGCTTTCTTCAGGCATTACTGTCTGCCACCAGCCTCTGTCGGAACCAAGTGTAATTGACTTTTCCTGCCTTCTTCTCACGCCACTCTTTGTAAAAGTTTCATATGTGGTCAAAGCTTCATAAGATAAAGAATCAAACGCCGATGCAATTTTGTACAGCAGTTCGTCTATTCTTACCTGTTTGCTGCTTCGTCTTTGAGCAAAAGTATCCTCATGCAAAAAAACCCCGAATAACACAATCAAAATCACGACGATTATTCGGGATTGAAGTTTAAATGACATATTTCTCATACCTGTATCAGGATTTAATTCCTGAGGTTAGTTATTGTAATTCGGATATTTGATCTTCGGCTCAGTAGTATAGTTGAGACCGATAAATGTCCGTGAAAATGCGCCGTGCCCGAAAAGGTCGGTTTCTTGAGCTAACGCATGTTCCTGCAAATAGTATTCAATATCTTCGTTATCATCAATCGCAACCGGAGCATTTTCCTCAATAACCGGAACTGAAAGGAGTAAGAACGCAAACAACAGTACACAACATGCTGCTCCAATAAAAGCAATTCGCCTGTATGCCGGTTCCAGCGGCAGAAAATCCGAAATGCGCCGCCAGTTATGATGACGCTTTGCACGATATTGACGAATTTCATGCAAAAACGCAGACCTGTCCGGGATTGCAGGCGGATTCAAACGCTGCGCTCTTATTAATTCGCCTACGTTTTCGCTGGATTCTATCTGTCCCTGACAATAGGAACATCCTGCAATATGCTCATCAATTTCCTGTTTCGCCCTAACAGAAATCGATTCCGAATACATTTTCTTTAATACATATTCACACTTCATTTTTTCATCTCCTCCCGATATTCTCGGAACTCGCCCTACATATACAATATAAAATTGATTTTATTTAAAGATATTTTTCTAAAAATTTTCTGAGCTTTCTTCTTCCGTAAAAGAGCCGCGACATTACCGACCCTTGCGGACATTTCAATATGACCGCGACCTCCTGCTGTGAAAAACCTTCAAAATCGAACAAGATAATTGCAGACCGCTGTTTTTCGGGCAACAATTTCAATCCACGCTGTATGAGCTGATGAATCTCCTTATTAATGTACTTTTTTTCAGGATTATTTTCTGTGTCCGCAGTCACATCTATCGGATTTATGTCTGACTTTGGATTCCCTTCCTGAAAAATAAACCGTTTGCGCCGTTGACGCTTAGCGTAATTTATACTGCTGTTGACTAAAATGCGAAAGAACCATGCCGAAAACGGAAATTTAGGATTATACCGGTGAAGATTGACGTATACCTTATAAAATGCTTCCTGAACTATATCACGCGTATCGCCTTCGTTACCGGTATATCTGTACGCTATTGAATACGCCTTTTCTATGTATAATTCCGTTAGTTTGTCAAAGGCGCTTCTGTCACCTTTTTTAGCTTTTTCTATAAGAAGCCGCTCGTCGACGCTCAATGATACTCCAGTCGCTGCGGTTTCTTCTGCTTAATGTTAATACAAATTAACCGTCGCAGTATTCAAAAGAATAATCCGCTACCGGTCGAAAATGAAATATCAGAGTCAAAAACAGCTTACCTGCTTTTATTATACATCCAAAACTAAGTTTTTGTTTCCTGCAGGCATACCGGCAATTACAGGTTGTTAAAAAACTATTCCGCAAGCAGCATCTAAGCTGTAAAGCAGTAAGAAATGCAGCGTAATTTATTTAAAAAATTCTCTCGCCACGAAGTGGTCACTGGCAAAGAACGCAAAGAAATAATCCCGCCAAACGGGATAATAAATTGTTTTTATCCTGAATAATTTATGAACCACAAAGATCACAAAGAAAAAACTATATAGAAGACCCGGCTCAGGAAAACGATGCTCATGCTTATTTAGAGTGATAAATGTGCTGAAAAGTCCTTAACCTGGACACAGAATTGGATACATCCCTCAAGTTTAATGTATTGTAAATCTTTATAATATCAAAGATTTTGTAAATTTTAATCGCAAACTAAAGTTTGCGGCTACCATAAAGTTTTGTCGCCGGGTAGCCGCAGGTTTTAACCTGCGTTTTTGATGATACAAACATGAATATTGAAAATTTACAAAAGTATTATAATATAATAAAAATTTTGGCAAATGTACAAAGAATAAGTTAAAATTTTCAAAAGCAGAGTACACAAAGAAGGCACATGGCGAAGCCATCCCTTCGGGAAAAACCGCAGAGATTTATTATATTTTTTAGAAGTTTGTATATTTTCTTTTCGCTCTTTGCAAGATCTTTGCGTACTTTGCGGTTAGCTTTTCCCTGAGTGATCGGGATGAATTATTCAGGTTGTATAGTTCCAAATTTCAGCCGCTGTTTGATGTACCCACCTTTAACATTATGCGCATTGTCGTCCCTTCATTGAGTTTTGTACTTTTTAGCAGCAGTCTGCCTTTATGATAATCTTCGATAATCCGCTTTGCAAGGTTCAGTCCGAGGCCCCATCCACGCATTTTTGTGCTGAAGCCGGGCTTGAAGATTTGCTTTTGCTGTTGTTTTGTCATTCCTTTACCTGTATCCGATATGTCAATAACATACCACTTACCATCACTCTGTCTTTCAAGTTTAACGGTTATATCGCCGGTTCCATTTTCAATTGCATCCAATCCGTTTTTAACTAAATTCTCTACCGCCCATTCAAAGAGGTCGCGATTAATCTGGCATACCGCTTCTTCAGGGTATTCTTCATATATAGTTACCGATTTGCCCAATTGCGGCAGCCGTTTCCGAAAGTACTGTGCTATATCCTTAAGAACGAGAACAATATCCTGGTTTGCGAATTCTGAATCAGTTCCTATCTGTGAAAAACGCTGGGCAACCTTTATAAGCCGGCTTGCATCGCTGTCCATTTCCTTGATAACATCACCGGTTTTGCCGGGCGGTTTTGACTGCTTCAACATTTCTATCCAGCCGATTAAAGAAGAGATTGGGGTCCCGAGTTGATGTGCGGTTTCTTTTGCCATACCAACCCAGATAAACCGCTGTTCACTCCTGCGAATACTATTAAAACCGACAAACCCTAACAAAATGAATAATCCTACCATACTTATCTCAATAAACGGGAGCCAATTCATGCGTGTTATCATTTCCGAATCGCCATAATATAAATAATTCAATACCGTTTCCGTTGGTTCGTACATGATGGGGATCGGAGGATTCTCCTTTTCCATCGCCTCCATTATATCTTTGAGTTTTTCAACAGTTTCCGGCAAAAAAGGCGCCGTGTCACTAATACCCTCTATTTTATATGCTTGCGGTTCTCCGTCAGCGGAAGTAAGAATAACGGGAATATTTATTCTTCTTATAACTTTATCCAGCAATATATTGTAATCCGCAGTTGAATCGCTTTCCGCAACAGATGAATATAAACTGGCGCTCATTTCGACAACTTTTCGCTGGTCCTCACGAAGCTGCTTAACAATTGACTGCGCGTACCACACCTGTGCTACGATAATCAACAGCGCAATAACAAATAACAATCCTTTGAATGTGCCTTTATAGGTATAAAACCAACGTGCTTTTGACATGATAAAGCTTTTAATTTGATTTTTTGACGCTGATTTATTATGATTTACTATGAAAGACGCTGATAATACTCTTTTATTTTTCTTCTTTAAAAAAACCTTTTCATAAAAAATCATCCCGCTGAGCGGGATCTGCGTCCTTTCCCATAGGGACTACTGCGTAGCAGCGTATAATTTTTTTGACGCTGATTTATTATGATTTACTATGAAAGACACTGATAATACTCTTTTATTTTTCTTCTTTAAAAAAACCTTTTCATAAAAAATCATCCCGCTGAGCGGGATCTGCGTCCTTTCCCATAGGGACTACTGCGTAGCAGCGTATAATTTATTTTTGTATGACCGTACTAATCTTAGATGAAATAACTTTTTTCACCATTTCCACCGGCAGTTGGGTCAAGCATATATTTTCAGGGTGAATACACTTCACCATCCCGACACCGAGATTATTGATAGACCAGCATGGACTGCATTCGATGCCGGTTCTGATAACCTGATGATCAGGACCATATGGAGCGGTGCGTCCCGGGTCGGTAGGTCCAAATATAGCAATGGTTTTGATGCCCATTGCGGCGGCAACATGCATCAATCCGGAATCATTTGACACAAAAAGGGTGCATTTGCCGATTAACGCAGCCGTACTTGATAAATCCAGACCGGTTACTATCAAAGGATTGTGCCGGGCTTTAGCTGCAATTTCCTCACGCAGGCGCTCTTCTTCTTTGCCTCCAAAGAGGAGTATACGTGCACCGAAAGTCTCCTTCAACCAATCACATAATTCAGCAAAATATAGTTCCGACCAGCGTTTAAGAATCATGCCCCGTTCAACGCTTGAACCTGGATGCATGCCTATTAGCAGTACATCCGTCAGGTTATTTTCCTTCATATAATGCAGGACATTACCATGTGCCTGTTCCGGTACGCTTAAGAATAATCTGTGGTCTTCATCATCAGGAGTAATCCCAAAGGCTTTAAGCAGGTTGAGATTCTGTTCAAGATCATGCAGTTCAGTGTTAACAGGAATACGCACATTTTGCAGGATTGAGAGGGATTTTAATTTTTTTGTTGTGTATTTATGTGCGACCCGCCACCGTGCTCCGGAGATAAATGCCACCAGGTTATATTCGAGTCTGTTAGCCGGAAAAGTGGTAATACAGAGTTGATAGCGTGATTTTCGTAACTTTCTGATAAATGCGATTTTCTGTCCAATCGATTTTACCTTATCAACGTCAAGCACCAGCACTTCATCAATTGACGGGTCGTTTTCATAAAGCGCCTTAAAACCCTCTCTTAAGACAATTATCGTGATATGTGCCGAGGCGAAATGCCTTCGGATTCGGCGAAGTGTACCAGAAAAAAGAATGAGATTACCAATTCCAATAGCGCCGATTATGAGAATTTTATCAATCCGGCTCTGTTCATTTTCAGGAATTTGCTTCATTACGTATATTTTTATTAACCACAGAGACACAGAGAAATAAATAACCTGAATTATTCATAAAACTTTTTGGGTAGCCGTCCCGAGTACTCGGGATGCGCTTATAGTGAAATTACACTCGCAGGCTAAAGCCTGCGGCTACCGCAAAAGCTTATCTAATTTCTAAATAACCAATAAAAACAGTCTCACAATATTATTTATGAATTAAACAGGATAAATAATGTAAAATGCAGAATGTGAAATTATTTAGCATTTAGCACTTTATACTTTGCATTTACCATTTTGCATTATTTTTGGTATAAAACGTCTTGCTTGTTATTTTGAATATGTTCGTAAAATGTTGGCAACTTTCTCTATGACCCGTTCAACTTCTGCATCGGTCAACCGTGGATAAAGGGGAAGGCTGAAGGTTCTCTCGCTTATGTCGGTCGCGATAGGGAAATCCTCCGGCGCGAAACCGAATGTTTCTTTATAATATTTGTGGAGGTGGAGCGCCCTGTAGTGAACGCTGACACCAATTCCAGCTTCTTTCAACGCCGCAAGCAGCCGGTCACGGTCAAGCGTACATTTTTCCCGGTTGATGAGCAGTACATACACATGATACGCATTTTTCCCCTCATTAACGTCCGGTAAAACGGTAACCTGGGGAAGTTCTTCAAAAGCTTTGTTGTATTTATACGTGATTTCCTTTCTCCGCTTCCAGAATGTCTCGATTTTGCGCAGTTGATGCAACCCTATTGCCGCCTGCATGTCAAACATATTAAATTTATAACCCGGTTCGATAACTTCATATATCGGTTGACCTAAAGGCGTATACCGCAGCGAAGCATCCCGGCTTAATCCGTGATTGCTCAACATGCGAATTTTTGCCGCCACTTTCTCATCATTGGTGGTAACCATGCCCCCTTCACCGGTTGTTATATTCTTATTCGGATAAAAACTGAAACAGGTCGCATCGCCAATAGAGCCGATTTTACGGTCTTTATATACACTTTCGATGGCATGTGCCGCATCTTCAACAACAACCAGATTGTGCTTTTCTGCAATCGCTAAAATTGCATCCATATCACAGGGCACTCCCCGAAAATGCACAGGCATTAAAGCACGCGTTTTGGGTGTAATCGCTTCTTCGATCTTTGCAGCGTTAATATTTAAATCATCGGGATGTATGTCGACAAATACCGGTTTCGCACCAAGATGCAGTATTACATTCGCCGTTGCGGTAAAAGTCATCGGGGTAGTAATTACCTCGTCCCCTGCTCCTATTCCACAGGCTTTCAGGCTCAGGAAAAGACCCGCAGTGCATGAATTCAAACCGACGGCATAGCGAGCGCCTGCATACCGTGCGAATTCAGCTTCAAATTTACGGGTACGCTCTCCTGTTGTCAGCCAACCGGAACGGAGCGTCGCAAGAACTTCCTGCTCCTCCTCTTTACCAATCCATGCGCGGTGAAATTGTATAAAATTATCCGACATTTATTTTCTCAGTATCACACAATGAATACACTGCGGATTTCACGTCTTCCACGGTTATGAGTTCCATACCGCCGGACTTATTGGTTGAGCCGCGCCCTAATTTAAATTCCGTAACCTTGCTCAATACACGGTTAGCGCGCCCATTGGGATAGGGTCCCCAGTGAACCGGGTTTGTCGGACCGAACAATGCGACAACCGACGTGCGAACCGCCGATGCAATGTGCATTGCTGCGGTATCCACCGACACTACAAACTGCGCCTTTTTAACGAGAACCCCAGCCTGTCGAATAGAAAGCTGACCTGTTAAATCAATCGCAGCCTCCTGCATGGTATCGGTAATACCCCTCATCAAAGTACGCTCCGTGCCGCTGCCGGTAAACACCACGGGAAAATTCAATTCTCTAACAATAAAGCCGGCTGTCTCCGCCCATCGGGACTGTAACCATAATTTTTCCGGATAGCCAGCGCCGGGAGCAAGAACGACGTACCGCTCAGGCAGTTCCACCTTACGGCAAAAATCACTAATTTCCTCCTCGTTCAGACAAAACTCAAGCCCGTAATGCTCAGGTCGAACACCCTGCGCATTAACAAATTCAAGATACAAATCAGCAATGTGACAATCGGTACGGTAAGGTATTGTATGGGTATGCGCCCACGCTGATTTGCGCACATCAAAACCCCAAATCTGCCTGCCGTTAATTGCCCGTGCAACACTTGCAGCTTTTGCCGCCTTCCTGAGATTAAATACGATGTCGAACTTTTTTAATCTCAACTCAACAATAGTAGAAAAAAACTTTTTCCACGATGCCCGAGCATCCCGCGCCAGCCATGGATAATTACACAGGACAACATTGTTGTAATTCGGATTATTTTCTAATACTGGAAATGTCCAGGAACCGCATAAAACTGTTATATTCCATTCGGGAAAAGCTTTCCTTAATGCCGATAGAAACGGCGTGGTTAACAGCATGTCACCGATATGGTCAGGTCTCAGAATAAGTACGTTCATAGTTCAAATTACGAAGTGCGAAGTGCGAAGTACGAATTACGAATTACGAATTTGGAAATATGAATTATGATAAGAATAACATGGTAGGAATCTACACAACAATTAACAACTTACAAATCACAACTCGACATTCGCACTTCGGCATTCGTAATTCGTCATTCGCAACTCGACACTCGACATTCGTAATTCGTAACTCGTAACTCGTCATTTTTATTTAACACCGGTAACGATTGCGTTTTTAAACGTAATAAAGCAATCATTATTTTTTATTTCCATGTTATAATCTTCTTTAAAGTAGCCAGGGGCATTTACATGTAAATCGTAGATAATTTGTTGTTTTTCTTGCGGAAGACCACTTTTTTTGAGCCAATTTCTTATTCTCATATTGTGCTGCTTATAAATAGTAATTTTTATATTTTGAAATCCTGCATTTTCCATATAATTTACAATGTCTGATTCATAAAATGTTAATCTTTCTTCTTTGTGTTTAAAAATTTCAACATACTTCTTTTTTACCCTTTTTGCAGGCGGAACACCTTCGGCAATGCCAAATATTCCACCTTTTTTTAGTATCCGGTAGCATTCATTAAACGCTTCCTGCGTTCGATTAACAATGTGATGAAAGACCATCCGTGCAATAATTTTATCAAAAACATTTTCTTTAAATATTGAATCCCTTATATCCCATCGAAAAAAATACGACTTATTTTTCCAGCGACATAAATCAAGCATATCGCTGGAAATATCCATCCCTATTATTTCTTTTACTAAAGGCGCTATATAATGAGCAACAACCCCGGTACCAGTTCCAACATCTAAAGCAAAATCTTTTTCATTCAACTCCATAGCTTTTGCAATTATTTGTAAATAACTTTGATCTTTAACCCATTCTAATTCATCATATTGAACAGACCGAATTTTCCAAAATAAACCGTCTTCCATTATATATTACCTCGATTATAAAAAATCATTGCCTGATTTCAATCCTTTTTGTGAGTGAATATACAAACTTTTATTTTGTCAAAAAATATTTTATCTGTAATACAAATTTGGAAAGCCACCTTACCTGCGATACTATACATATAAAAGCAAGAACAAGAAATAATGGATGTAATCCGGTCAATGAATATATTGGATTATAAAGTATTACTGCAATCAAAATGAGAAAACAGTCCCAGTGCATTGAAGTAAAGTAAAGCTTTGAGAAAAAGGATTTCTTCATAATCTTGTTATATTCTGACTGAAAACCAGATTTCATTGTATCAACAATATCGGAAGGATGGATTGAGAACTTGCTAAGGACATTATTCACTATAACAGCATAGGCGATGAGAAAAACTACATACCAGACTGCGACCATTTCAGTTTGCTTATAAATACCATAAGCCATTGTAAATCCTATCAGGGAATGTGCCTGGGATAAAAGATTGTCGTTAACAATCTCTAACCATTCCCCAAGCTCGGTTTCGTTTTTATGAAGGCGTGCTAAATCTCCATCTACAAAATCAAGAAAAAGATTCAGCACCAATATAATCGCCCCCTGAATATAATAACTGTATTCACCGGTATAAAAACAGTAAAGAGCGTAAACAACAAGCAAGCAGCGAAATATGGTTACCGAATTTGCAGAAATTTTTAATCTGTACAATAGAGTAGCAAATGGTCCTGAAAAACCTTTCACTGTATAAAATATAATACTCTGGCTATCCTTGCCAGAAAGATGGTAAAATATTTTCATAAAACCTCCAGCAAAAATAAATATGCCAGATTACCGGTAATACTCAAAACCATAAGTTAACTTTGGCAAATTTAATATTAGATGCTGATCCCGAAGTCTCGGGACAAAATGATAAAAATCACCCCTGCCATTCCGAATTTAGCTTGCACCTACATTTTGATGTCTCGTATTTTATAATAAAAACAAATGGCTTTTTTAATGAACCAAAATTAATAATAAGCCCCTTATGTGCTTGATCATATTTGCGACATGTTCAGGACTATTTAGGTTCGAGTTTCAAATATTAAATAATTTTTAGACAGCCTACACGAGGAGTCTGCTGTTTTTGTCATTTAACAATATAAAACTAATATATTCAAAAGTCAAATTCTTAAAATAACCCCTTTTATATAAATTTAGTGATGTATATTGCCTGATTTATTCATAAATTAGATTTCTGCGTAATAGAAAACTGTAAAATATTAGAGGTGCTTGAAAGAATGAACAGGCTTTTTTTCTTGTCATCATTAACATTAAACCGCAGAAGACACATAGAAATATTAAAACACAAAGGACGAAAAGAAAGAAACACATTGAGAGACCGTTCGAGATAACTGATATTAAATCTCTGCGCACTTTGCGAAATCTCCGCGACCTCTGCGGTTAAGTTTATCAACGGTTTTTTATTTCATTATAAATAGTTTCGATTAGTGCGGCTTCGCTTGCTTCGAATTCGCTTTTTATTTCATCGAGGTTCTTTCCCTGGTCAATTAAATCTTGAACCTTTTCCTGCCGCTGTTTCATCTGCTCGATATGATCCTTTATTCCTTCCCTGTCTGCGATTTCACTGTGCCCGCTGCAGAATTTTTCAGCATCTAATGTTTCAAGCATTTTCGTGAGCGTTTTAACGTGCTCGAAGGAATTGCCGCCCTTATACGAATGAATAAGCTGTACTCTTGTTAAAAATACCTGGTCACCGATAAAAGCCGTCTTCTCCTCAGGAAAGTAAATAACAATATCTCCGGTGGTATGACCGACACCGAAATACCAGAACTCCACTTTCTTTGTGCCAAGGTACAGGTCCATCTTATCACGGAAGGTTACGGATGGAATAAAAGGTGCTAATTCAGGCTTGTCCCATTCCGACGGCTGCCCGCTTCTGCCCGGATGAAAAAGTTCTTTACGGCAATTTTTATGCGCAATAAATATTACCCCGAGTTCTCGGGGGAAATACCGGTTTCCGCTAATATGGTCGCCGTCGCTGTGGGTATTTACAAGGTACTTTACCGGTTTATCGGTGATTTGTTCAATCCTGTCAATTACCTGGTCTACCGACTGTTGGTCCTGTTTTGCATCGATTACGAGGACTCCATTATCACCGATATACACTCCGCCGTTTGCACCCCTTCCGCCTGTAATTTGATAGAGCCTGTCGGATATTTTTTGGAAATTAACGGGCTGAGCCTGTCCCCGCTGTGCGAAAGAAATTGATACAAATAAAACAAGAAAAAGCGGGATAAAAATGCATTTCTTTTTCATCTTGCAACCTCCTTAATTATTTTAATCCCAAATTTACATCAGCCTTCAAGGCTAAATTTTTAATTACGTTCTTCATTCTCACGAACAATAAAGATATTCATTTACCAATTTTTTAATCTCATCTTTCTTCCCATATAACCTCTCGCTTAAATCCTTATCATCGTAACTTTTCAGCTTTTTTACCAATCCGTCAATTACTACTGGAGAAAAGACACCGTCTTTCTGGTATATTTCACGGTCTTTCAAAAGTCTTTCCGCTGATTCCCAGCATGAGGCTGGCAATTTGGGCAGTTTTTTCTGAGCCTTTTTATGTTCTTGCGAAAAGATATTAACATCTACATAGAGTTTATCGGCTAATTCCAGCGCACCTTCCATTTTCAATCCATGCCGTGCTGCTACAGCCAGACCAGCAAGCAAAAGATAAATGTCGGCTGAACCATCGGGAGAGCGGAATTCTACTGTCTGGTTGTCGGCGGGCATTACATATATCTCTTTTTCCTGCGGATTAGCGTCTTCAATCATACTACCAACGCCTAACCATCCCAAAGGAACTCTTACCAATACAGACCGGTTCCTATCGCCCCAGCATATATTTGTCGGCGCCTCCTGTTGGGGAACCAACCTCAGATAAGAAGTAGGAACATTATTGCCAAATGCAGTTAGAGAAGAAGCCAGACTTAGATAGCCTGCAATGGATTTTTTGGCGGTATCGCTCAATCTGTTTTCTTCAATCATCATATTCTTCCCATTTTTAACTAATTTTGTATGAATATGAAGACCGCTGCCGGCTTGTCCAACCGAAATCTTGGGCGCAAAGCTTATTATTAACCCATATTTATACCCAATCATCCTCAACATCCATTTCGCAATAACAATTTGATCGGCGGCATCTTCCAAAGGCACAGGAAGAAACTCAATCTCATGCTGTTCCATCTCAAGGTCTTCTTCGGAAAAGTTACCTACCTCACAATGACCATACTTTATCTGTCCTCCTGCATTGGCAATAGCCTGAAGAGCTTCACATCTTAACGTTTCCCATTTGGAAAACGGGGAAGATTCCTCGTAACCCTGTTGAGGCATAACCGGATAAATATCCTGCTTGTCATAAAAAACATAATATTCCAATTCGCCCATAGCCTCGAAACTTAATCCTGTGCTATCCTTTAGTACTTGATGAGCCTTTCTAAGAATATTTTCAGGAGAATTAGACAGCCGGATGCCTTCTCTGGTATAGTATGAGCATAGAATATCAATAGTCGGAACATGACAAAACGGATTTACAAAGGCAGTTTTGTAGCGTGGTATGACATAAAGATCACTGGAGGATTCATCAACATAAGAGAATAAATTGGAGCCGTCTACTCTTTCTCCCATTGACAGCAGCCGGTCTAATTGAGCTTTATTGTTAATAACGCAGTTAAGCGTCTTCAGCCTGCCGTCACCACCTACAAACCGGAAATTCACCTTTTCAATTTCATTTGCCTCCATGAATTTAATCAGGTCTTTTTTTGTAAAATCTTGCGGTTCTTTTTCTAAATATTTAGCTATCTTATTGGGATTCATCTCTATCTGTGCATCTCTCATAGTTCACCTCCACTTTTTGGAATAGTCGCGAGCACATCCGGAAGCCTTTTGTTATTTTCCTCGATTATCTCTCCGTTAAATTGCATTTGCGTAATTTTGCTTTCAGCCCTATTTTATTCAGATAACGTACAATCGTTTTCTGAGGACCAGGACAAGTGTTGATTCTATTCAACTGAGTATGATTCCCGCTTTGCCAATAAATTTAGGATATATTCTCTACAATCTCAAGGATTAAGTCTCCAAATGGAATAATTAAGAACCATTGCAAAACTTACCCATAGAATATATGGAATGAGTAGTAATCCCGATATCTTTGATATTCTATAAAAATAAAAAATAGTAAAACATATTGCAATCCACATAATAACTATTTCAATGAAACCGGCAAGCGGAGACTTCAACCCGAAAAACATAATAGACCACAGCATATTGAGAATTAATTGTATAACGAATATTACAAGTGCTATTCTGACATTCTTGTTATGTAATCCTTTTCTCCATACCAGAAATAATGCTATTCCCATCAGCAAAAATAGAGTGGTCCAAACCGGTGCAAACACTGCATTGGGTGGAGTAAAGGACGGCTTATTCAGTGTCGCATACCAGGTTGGAATCGCCGGCGTTGTAAAAAAAGAACCTATAAAACCCGACAATTGACAAATGATTATGCTTATTAAAATCCTGACAATTTCAGATAGTTTGATCTTTTTCATACAAGTATCTCCTTTTATGTTATGACTTTCGGCTTTTTATTTCCCGTTTTGCTAAATAGGCGGAACATCCCTCCATTTTAGTTTTATTTATTGATTATTTTGGACATATTTCGCCTTAAATAAGTTACTTATATTTCTTATCTTAATTTTTATTCGGTATTGCTGCCTTTAAATGATACGTAGTATAGAAAAAAGAATCAAGTATTTTAAATTTTTTGCCCACAAAGACTTCAAAATATACTAAAATTTTATGATTTCTTCAATATTTAACATGTTAATTCATTTGAACACTGCATAAAATATTACTATATCTAATTAAAAATCAGTAGGAGTGAAAATGAGAATAAAAAAAGCAATATTTGATTTTAAGGGAACTTTAAATCCTTTATCTATGTTTACTTTTTTTAATTTACAAAACTTTGGCAAAAATTACTTTTAGGGTAAAATTCAGCTTTTCCGCCAGAGGCGGATCTGCCTATGGCTGAATATTAGATCTTAGCGGCGAGATTGCCACGTCGCTACGCTCCTCGCAATGACTATTTGAGCTTGGGTGGCACCCCCAAACTCGTTTGGGGTGTTATTCAATATCAAAATAATCCTTAAATCTCAAAATTTGCCAAAGTTTTGTAATTTATACAAAATTTTTTTAAAAACAAGCTATACCAGGAATCATTTTTTTCAAATAATAAATTTTCCTTGAATTACAGTTTCTTATGACTTATATTATATACATTGTATAATTTTTCTTTAATTTTTTAATATAGAATAGTTGCCCTTTCCGAGTATCTAATTTTAACTTATACCTGACTGCCGGTTCTCATATATAGTTGAATGTGTTTTCTCTTATTCTTTCGGTTCCCAGTCTTCCAAAGAGTTTTTCCTTATTATGAATTATGCCATTATGAAAAAATCTGCATAAATTATATATTTTGGCTGTGTTTGATTTTTTACCAAATCCAACCAAACCGTCAGTGTATCATTCTGCATGAAAATGTAAAAATGTAAATATAACATTAATTAAACTGAGAAGGTGTTACTATGAAAACCATCAAATACTTGCTGCTGTTTTTGTTTTTTTACACAAATGCATTAGCGCAAACTAACGTATCCGGCACAATTTCTACCGATTCAACATGGACTATTGCGGGCAGCCCGTATCGCGTTACCGATAACGTATATCTAGACAATGGAGCAACCTTGACTATAGAACCGGACGTCATTGTGAGATTCAATTCCGGAAGATATTTGTACGTATATGGAACGCTCAATGCAAATTCAGCAACTTTTACATCGTACAGAGATTCCATAGGCGGCTCACCCTCCCCGGGAGACTGGCGGTCAATATATATTAATAACGACGGAACTGCGAATCTTACTAATTGTACGGTATCGTATGGCAATCCGAATATTAATGTGTATAACGGTACTTTGGTTTTTTTTGGAGGAACTGTCAAAAACTCCTCATATAGAAATATCGAATTAAGAAACGGGACCGCAAACATCGACAACAGCTCTTTATACTTTGATAATCCGACATCCAACAGATATAACTTTTATTCGGATGGCGGCAGCTCAACAGTCGACATAAACAGAACTGAAATCTATAACGGTCAGTATAACGTGTTCCTTTCTAATAACGGGACGGTGACCATCGACAGCACGAATATTTACAACACCTCAACCCTCAGCAGTTCGATAAATTTAGACATACGTTCGGATTCGGTTCATGTAACTAATTCTGATATATATGAAAGTAGTACTAATATCCGTGCTTACGGAGGAGATTTAACGTTAGAGAATACCGATGTATTCAACAATACCCCATACGGTACAGGGTTGCTTATTTACAGTCGAAATTCAGAAGTGATAATGTGGGGGGGAAACAATTTTTATTCCCTGCAGAAACCAATTATCTATCAAGCGGCGGGTAATATTATTTATCATGGAACCAATACAATTTCCAATAATACCACCGATGCAGTATTTATGGAATTCTCCGGTTACAACAGCAATTACGTTTATCGAATGGTTTTAGACACCGTATCGGTTCCGTATTACTTCACGACAGATTTCACCGTGCCCTCGAACAGCACACTTGAAATTGCTTCAAATAATATGGTTAAATTCGCTCAATACAGAGGAATATTTGTAGACGGCGCGTTTAAAGCCGAGGCGGGCGTTGGAAGTAAAATTTATTTTACTTCAATCACGGATGATAACATTGGCGGCGATACAAACGGGGACGGCGCCACAACGATACCGTCTTCAAATTATTGGGACGGTATTATTTTCCGGGCTTCAAGCGCAGATTCTGCATGTGTCGTAAGAAGATGCGAAATTAAATTTACTGGTGCATATTATTACAATTATTATTATGGCGGTGCAATCAATATATTTGACGCAAGTCCCACAATTGATAACAATGAAGTCTCGAACAGTTATTATGGAATGAGAATTGAAGGCGCATCCGACCCGGTTATATCGAATAATGTCATAGGTACAAGTGAGGTAGTTCCTGTTGCCATGTCTATCTATTCTAACCCGGAATTTGTAAATAATAGTTTTTCATTTGAAGATAATCAATACGATGCAATCGGTCTGTTAGGCGGGACGCTCACAAGGGACGGTCACCTCATAAAACGCTCTTTCACTGACTTACCCAATGTGACGTACCTCCTGTTGGGGACCATAACGGTACCTGCGGGAAATGAGCTCATAATAAATAAAGGAATAGTTATTAAAGGTTACAATAGCGGTCACAAGCTCGTAATAGAAGGCAAACTAACTGCCGATGCGACGGCGGACAGCATGATTGTTTTCACTTCGGTGAAAGATGATAATTTTGGTAATCCTCCAGATACAAATAAAGATGGTACAATATCTACTCCGGCAAAAGGTAATTGGGGCGGCATTACGTTTCAATCGACTGCGGATCCGACCTCAATATTGAATTATTGCAGACTGCGGTTTGGACATAATACTGATTACCACCCCTCGGGTAGTCCTAATTGGGGAGGACAAATTACAATCATAAATTGTCATCCCCAAATATCATACTGCGATATAAGCGATGTTAATTACGGCATCGTATCGGCAGTTTCGGCAAAACCTAAAATTTGGAATAATACTATTACAAACACTACTTATACTCCGATAGCCATATCTGTTTCATCCGACCCGGATTTCAGCGGAAATATATTTACAAATGCCGGTTATACAGCGTTAGGGTTACTTGGAGAGAAGCTCGGCGTTGACGGGGTTGTAAAAAACAGAGACGTTGCCGGATATATTAATATAACATACGTACTGCTCAATAGCATAACAGTCAATTCCGGAGCTAATCTCAGTTTTGAACCCGGAACTGTTGTAAAAATGTCTCAATATACAAGCTTTTTTATTGACGGTGGTTTTAAAGCGCAGGGTACGCTGCCCGACGGACAAATCATTTTTACATCTCTTAAAGACGATAATGTCGGTAACCCCGGCGACACAAATGGCGACGGCAATGATACGGCGCCGGGTAAAGGTGACTGGTCATCCATTGTCTTCAGAGGTACGAGTGATGATGAATATTCGTTAATCGATAATTGCTTGATAAAATACGCAGGAAATTGGTATTATGCGTATTATTACGGCGCCGTAGTTTATGTAAATGCCGGCTCAAAAATACAGAATTCAATTATTAGCGATTCTTATTATGGTCTGGTATATGACGGAAATTCCACCGCTGCTGCTGAGAACGTTGTTATTCAGAACTGTTATTGGGACCCGATAGCTATGTCTCTTAAGTCAGACCCGACTTTCATAAACTTAACATTTACTGCTAACGGAAGTAAAGGCTTAAAAATTCGTGAAGGTACGCTTTCATCAGATGCTTACTTGAAAAAACGAGACGTCGCCGGAATTAATAATATTGGATACATACTTGACAATCTGACAATTGCTACAAATGCAGTATTAACTATTGAACCGGGTGTAGTAATTAAATTTAATTCCAATCAATCAATTACTGTTAACGGTGCTTTGATTGCCAATGGTACCAGTTATGAAAAGATAGTTTTTACGTCCATAAAAGACGACTCAAGAGGCGGAGATACAAACGACGATGGAAACGATACTTCCCCGGCTAAAGGTAACTGGCGCGCAATTAATTTTGAAAACACAAGTATAGATTCGCTTAATGTGCTGAAAAATGTAGATATACGCTTCGGAGGCAGCTATAGCGGTCAAAATCGTGGAATAATTTCGGTTGAAGATTCAAAAGTACTCATCGATAGCTGCGATATCAGTCATTCGTCATCAGCGGCAATCGGTGTTTATGGCTCCGCTTATCCTGTTATCAGTAATAATAATATATCAAATATCGATTATACTCCTATCTCAATGAGTATGTTTTCTAATCCGGTTTTTATTAATAATACGACATCGAATATAGGAATAATGGCATTAGGCATAATTCCGGAGACTTATGCGACAACCGATACAATCCCGGTTAGAAATTTTGCAGGGTTTAACAATGTAACTTACTATTATTACGGCACGGCAACCATCAATTCGGGTACAACCATTACTATACCGGCGGGTCTTGTGTTTAAACATGCTTATTTCGCTGTAAACGGGGCTATAAATATAGAAGGAACTCCAGCGGAAAAAGTCGTATTTACTGAACTTAGAGACGACGAATATGGTAATCCTTTAGATACTAACGGCGACGGAAGTCTAAGCTCGCCTTCTATTGATTATTATTATAATTTTGATTATAGATTATCATTTGGCGACGTTAGTAATGACACTTTGAGCTCGGTTGATAATGCTATTTTTAGATACGTAGACATGCCTGTTACTATGAACAGCGCCTCGCCAACAATAAAAAATTCAATCTTTGACAAAAATAATTGGGGAATAATTTTAAATGGAGTTTCTTCTCCCATAGTTGAAAACTGCAGTTTCGACAACCTAATTTATGCGCCGTTTAGAGCTTCAATCCTCTCTTATCCGGATTTAACCTCAGGCAATTCCATATCAGGAACCACCTATCGCGCAATAGGAATCAGGGGCGAAACCCTTGTCAGTGATTATACGCTTACAAAACGGGATTTCGCAGGAATTACCAATATTCCATATTTTATATTTGAGGATTATACAATCGGTACCGGTGTAATATTGAGTATCGACCCAGGTATTGTACTGAAATTTAACCGGTATGTTGGAATTAACATGAAAGGCGCCCTTAAAGCAATCGGCGGTGCAAGTTTAGACAGTAGTATCGTTTTTACACATATTAGAGATGACTTTTATGGCGGGGACACGAACGCAGACGGCACACAAACTGCGCCCAACCTGGGTTCTTCCGATGGTCGGTGGGACGGCATTTCATATGCAGATGAATCTGATGATAATGATTGTATATTGCAAAATGTTATTATCCGTTTTGCATGGAATGGAGCAATAACAACTAACAGTGCGATTCCCACTATATCCTATTCTGTATTAAAAAATAACCGTTATGCGTTAGTAGCAAATGGAGCTTCAAACCCAAAAATCAATTACTGTGATATTTATGATAATCAGTACTATTCTTATGATGTTGCCGTTCAAAATCCTGGCGGTGCATTTATAATAGATGCTGAGAATAACTGGTGGGGGAGTAATACCGGTCCTACCCACGCTTCTAATCCCGGCGGTACCGGTCAGTCGGTTTCAAACGATGTTGACTATGATCCGTTCCTGACGAACGGCACAATGAATCCAATCGCAGGCGATGTCAGCTTGAACGGAAAAATTCAGGCTTTTGACGCTTCTATGATATTGAAACATGTTGTCAATCCCGCAGGACCCGACGCTCTTAACGACATTCAGCAAAGAGTTGCAGACGTAAGCAATAATGGATTAATTCAAGCGTACGACGCGTCATTAGTTCTTCAATATGTTGTGGACGGCATTAGAGTGTTTCCTTCGGAATTACAAAAAATACTTGCAAATCCAGCAGCATTTAAAAACATGAAGAAAATAATAGCTTTACAAAAAGTAGAGTCCGGTCAAATTATTATTTCGGATATAAAGGCTAATCGCGGAGACGTCGCCGATATTCCTGTAAAAATCGAAAATGTAGAAGGAATGACTTCTTCACAATTGACCTTGCAGTATGATCGATCCCATGTAAATATATCATCCATCCGAACTGTCGATACTGCAGAAAACAGGACTTTTGCTTATTACGATGACAAGGAAAAGGGAGAAATATATATTGCATTAGCGGGAAGCGAAGTCATGTGTTCCGAAGGAAATATATTATTAATTTCGTTCAATATTTCTGAGGATATCCGAGGTGACGTAACATCGCCGTTAGTTATTAAGAAATTTTTGGCTAATGAAACGGATTTGACGGAATTTGCTAAATCGGGTAATATTCAAATAACCGGAACGCCTGTTTCGTATGCGTTATCG
>Ga0114930_10001480_pt1 | contig 22313 bp, 19 predicted proteins | sample AnhtaG_FD_87300 | JGI IMG/M metagenome (GOLD analysis project Ga0114930, IMG submission 87300) | Deep subsurface microbial communities from Anholt, Denmark to uncover new lineages of life (NeLLi) - Anholt_01485 metaG | ecosystem: Environmental > Aquatic > Marine > Oceanic > Sediment | place... | reverse complement strand
CAACCCCATACTCCTTTCCAGGTATAAGATCATCACTCCTGAGGATATAGACCTGAAGTACCTTCTGTTGAACCCCTTAAAAGACATCAAGCGATCTCCTGTTGTTACTAACCAGGGCGGCAAAAAGAGCTATCTTTGGGAATACAGGGACATCCCCCAAATCTTATATGAAGATTACATGCCTCCAATGGCCGAGATAGCCTTTAATATCTTGGTAACTACCATGGATTCATGGGAGGAATTTTTCAGCTGGTGGAGGAAAGAAATAGAGGGCAAGACAAGGCCTGATAAGGTCATAAAGGAGAAGGTGGCCGATCTAACCAAAGACCTCTCTAATACCAAGGAGAAGATAGAGGCCATCTTCGATTATGTAAAAAGGGAGATAAGCTATGTCTCTATCGATTTGGGGAAATCTGGGTATGAGCCAACATCTGCACAAGAGGTGTTTGAGAACAAATACGGCGACTGCAAGGATCAAAGCACCTTGCTTATAAGCATGCTTAGAGCAGCAGGGATTCCAGCCCACTATGTATTAATTCCCACAAACGATGCAGGGGACTTGATAAAGGATTTTCCCTATCCCTTTCAGTTCAATCACTGCATTGTGGCAGTAGAGAATGAGAAGAGTTACAGATTTCTCGATCCCACAGCTCCATATCATCGTTTTGATTACCTTCCCGACAGTGATCAAAATCGAGGTGTTCTCATCTTCAAAGACCATAGAGCTATTTTCAGCAAAACTCCTCTGGCCGAGCACAAGGATAACGCACACTTTAGACAGCAGCACATTGATATAAAGAAAGATGGAGCTATAGAAGGCGAGCTAAAAAATACCTGCTCGGGTTCCAGAGAGGCATCAGGACGTTCACTTTATACCGATTCCAGCCCTACGGAGATTAGGGAGGGCTTGGAGGGGATTGTAGATGGGATATCCCCTGGCGCTAAGCTTTTGGACTACACTTATACAGATCCCCTGGACTTTAAAAAGAGATTCACTTATTCAATAAAATACAACGCACCGGATTATTGCAAGAAGGCAGGGAATATCTTGATCTTCCAGCTGTTCGGAATAGAAAAAGTCTGTTCTGGCACAGGGAAAGAAGAGAGAAGGTATCCCATTTTATACTGGTCTAAATCTTATAAGAAAGATGAGGTGGAGTTTAACATTCCAGAGGGATACGAGGTCTATCATCTCCCTAAACCAGTGGAGATAAAAACCCCTTATTTTGAATATCATTCAAGCTATCGAAGAGAAGGGAGAAAGATATTTTACCAGGGGGAGTACATCAGGAGGGCAGTGAAAATCCCCCCAGAGGAATATAATGATTACCGCAAATCCTGCCAGATGATGGAGAAGAGCTGCGAGAGGTATGTGTTGTTTAGGGAGAGGAAGCGGTAAGAAGTGGGAGGGAACCTTGTAGGAGTTGTGGGCCTTGATTTCCAGAGCTCTTTGGGATATTTTCATTTCAAATAAAAGGAAAGATTGAAGACTACACTCACCTTTTATTCAATTCAATATTCATTAATAACCTATACATCTTACCCTAATACATTCTCAGCATGCACATGAGTGTAAATCACGATTCAGGACCTGCCATCCTATTCGCCTTTACTGCTAAAAATTCACCTCATCGATCCCTGGCTGCTGGGAGAGGAATGCAAATTAGTCATTATTCGTGACGCCGATAAAGCCTTTCATTTACTGTCTCAAGGAGCGTTAAGCAATTACTGCACGAGCGGCCCCCTTCATTAATAAATCGTTTTAGAACCAACGTCCCCTTTTACGCATCTTCATGATCCGGGGCTTCTACATAAAGCTTTTCAAGCTCAGAGCGAGTGCGTTAGTTATTATGCAGAAATACTTCTGTGTAGTCCAATACTTTTTGGCTTTTGCAGAATTCCCTGTGCATTGGTTTATTAGAATCAGTTTTCAGAGCGATTGTCAATAGATCGAGGGCTTGTCCGCCGTTATTTTGGCGGGCTTGTCCGCCGTTATTCTTGTCCGCCGTCTTTGTGGCGGAGTGGAGGGCTTGTCCGCCGTCATTATGGAGGGCTGGCCTGAATTCTTTGGTGAGGAGGTGATTGTGGCAAGAATAAAAATTTGAGCCGGGAATTCACTTCACCGAAATCGGAAGCCAAGAATACTTATTTGTCAAGTTGTTTTAGAACCAACGTCCCCCTTTACACACCCCGGAATGATAACTGAAAGAATCACCGGGATTGCAAGAAATCCGGATACTCTTTTCATTAAGATACACCTCCCTTAAGGATGGCAGAAACTTACCTCATCAATCCCTAACTGTTGTGATGAGAAATGCAAACCAATAATTATCCGTGACTCCGACAAAGCCCCTCATTTCGTATTTCCCAGAACGCTTGATGAAATAACATGGATCAAGAGATGGTCAGGTCCTTTCTTAGTCATTAGTCGAGGTTTGACCCCTGATCTTCATTTTTACGGTCTTCACTACTAACCCAAATTTTAAAACTTAATTTCCTTTATTCTTAATATTTCAGTGCGGAAGACCAAAAAGCATAACTTTTATACATAGATTAATTGTAAATAGATACTCCAAAGGTTTGAAAATTTCCATAACAAATTGGTAAACAATAGGTCAATAAAGAAATATAATGAGCGGCCAATCCGATCCTCTAACACATAGATCCTTTGAATCAATCTGATTCAGTTCTTCATATGCCCTTTTGATGATCTATCCCGTTCCAGTATACTTAGTGTCAGTTCATCTTCGGTGAAGCCTAATATATACTCTGATGGGAGTAATAGGGCGTTTCGACTACTAAGCCAGTTCTCTACCTTTATCAATGTATCTTCCAGAGGCTCCCAATTTTTTCCTTTTTTTGATAGATAGTAAACCCTTTTACTTAATGATCTTCAAAGTGGTGCCATATTCACTAAAAAATAAAGGCCTTAAGAAAAAAGTGGGAGGATCTTCAACTAAAATAGTCCTTTATTTCAACATAACTTTTTTGGTAGAATAAAACATTCCTCTAAAATCAAGGAAATATGAAGATTATGCAAAGATTATTGATTGTTTCAAATAGATTGCCAATTACCGTTGAAAAAAAGAAAAATGCTCTGCACTTTCCTCAGAGTACCGGGGGTTTGGCTACGGGATTAGGCTCATTCTATAAATCATACGAAAGCATTTGGGTAGGTTGGCCTGGAATTACCTCGGATAAAACAAATAAGGAGGAAAGAGAAGATATTGAAGCAAAATTAATGTCTAATTTTAACTGCTATCCTATCTTCCTTTCACAAAATGATATTGAAAAGTATTATCACGGCTTTAGTAACAAGACCCTCTGGCCCCTTTGCCACTATTTCACCCAATTCGCCTTATATGATAAAAATTTCTGGGAATCCTATAGGCGAGTAAATGAGCTTTTCAGTGAGGTAATTTTTAAGATTTACAAAAAAGACGATTTTATTTGGATACACGATTATCATCTAATGCTACTCCCCAATCTTATAAGGGAGAGATTACCTGATGCAACGATAGGCTTTTTCCATCATATACCCTTTCCTTCTTTTGAGATATTTCGTTTGCTCCCCTGGCGTAAGGAAATCTTAGAAGGTCTATTAGGGGCAGACCTTATTGGTTTTCACATCGATGATTATACACGCCATTTTCTTATTAGCGTACATCGTTTATTAGGTTATGAATATACCCTGGGACAAATACAGGCCGATGATCGCATAATAAGGGTAGATACATTTCCAATGGGAATAGCCTTTGAACGTTTTTCAAAGGCTATTCAAGATCCAAAGGTAAAAAAGGAGGTAACAAGGTTCCGAAAAAAACTTTCAGAGCACAAAGTAATTTTATCAGTAGACCGTTTAGACTATACCAAAGGAATCCCTGAACGCTTGAAGGTCTTTAACACCTTCCTGGAAAGAAACCCAGCCTATAGGGAGAAGGTTATTTTTATCTTGGTTGCAGTTCCTTCCCGAACTCAAATAGAGCACTACAAATGGCTAAAGAAGCAGATAGATGAACTTGTAGGTCAGATAAATGGAAAGTTCGGCACTATTGGCTGGACCCCTATTTGGTACCTATACCGCTCTTTACCTTTCCATAGCCTTACCGCCCTTTACAGTATCGCTGATATTTGCCTTGTCACACCTCTCAGAGACGGAATGAATCTCATAGCAAAAGAATACATTGCAACTAAAACAGATGGCAAGGGAGTTTTAATCCTTAGTGAGATGGCTGGAGCTGCAAAAGAATTAGGAGAGACAATCATAGTAAACCCTAATAACAGGGAAGAAATGGTAGAGGCATTGGCAAAGGGCTTGACGATGCCAGAAGAAGAACAGATAGAACGTAATAGAGTGATGCAGAAACGGATTCAGCGCTATAATGTGGTACGATGGAAAGAAGAGTTTATAGATAGATTAGTTTACGCCAAAAAACTTCAGAAAGAGTTGCATGCAAGGATACTAAGCCCAGATATGAAGATGAAGTTATTGAGCGACTATCGTACCGCTCAAAGACGACTTTTGCTCTTGGATTATGATGGAACCCTCATTCCATTTTTTGGAAAACCTGAAGAAGCAAGGCCTGGAGATCACCTTTTACAACTGCTTGAAAAGCTTGCTGAAAATCCCAAAAATGAAGTGGTACTCCTCAGTGGCAGAGATAAGGTCACCTTAGAGAGATGGTTTGGCACGTTAAGTCTAGGTCTTGTTGCTGAACATGGTATATGGATAAAGGAAAAAGAGTGGAAAATGATAGAACCCCTTACAAACGATTGGAAGGAAGAGATACGCCCAATACTTGAGATATATATGGATAGAACACCTGGTGCTTCTATTGAGGAGAAAGAGTTTTCCCTTGTATGGCACTATCGAAAAGCCAGCTCCGAGTTGAGTAACACACGGATAAGAGAATTGACAGATGAACTCATAAATCTTACTGCCAATCTTAATCTTCAGATATTGGAGGGAAATAAGGTAGTTGAGGTCAAAAATAGTGGCATAAATAAAGGGCGGGCGGCACTGCCATGGGTAACAAAAGAAAAATGGGGCTTCATCATGGCAATAGGTGATGACCGGACAGATGAGGATATGTTTGAGGTTCTTCCTGAGAGAGCTTATTCTCTTAAGGTTGGCTTAAGCTCCTCTCTGGCCAAGTTCAATCTGAAATCCCAAGGAGATGTGGTTTTATTATTAGAAGAATTAATTTAGGTAGTTAAGATAATACATGGTTTAAGGGACTATGTGGAATGCTCTCGGCTGCTTCACTGTGAGCTCAACACAAAATTCTAAAATTAGACTTCATATTCTTCAAAGATGGCGGCAACTCCAATATGGGCACCATTAGGCCACACCCTTGATTGAACAATAGGAATATTTTTATGGTGTGAAAACATTGCACCGATTTGAATGACTTCCTCGATATGAGAGCGCATATGTTTCATTCCGTAAACTCCAAATTTCCCCATGTAGACAATTCTTTCAATCCATCCATTTCGATTCAGGGTATTGACCCAACCTAGACCTATTCCTTCTCCAACCTCTTTATACAACTGAAGTGCCCATGGCCTACCATTGTCTGCTTCTTGATCCAAAAATCTACATGGGTCTATGTCGGACGGAATCTGATCACCGAAAAGTTGCTTTACCCGCTTCCTTACCGCTCCTCCAGAATACCGTGCCTCATTGCAACCAAACTTTCCGCATCCACAAAGGGGGCCCTGAAGCCCAAAATTCACCATATGTCCGGGTTCTCCTGGGATAACCAATTCTTTAGCTCTTGGAATTCGGATGACAGTGCATCCTCCCAAGCCGGTACTAATGGTATCTATAATCCCACATCTTACTCCTTTTAATTCACCTTCTCTAAGTTCCCCTATTCCAGCAGCCTCAATATCATTGGAAACCCAACATTTGATTCCAAAGGTACTTTGTGCCCATTCCTTGAGGTTTATGGTATCCAGCCAGTGCAAATTAGGGCTTTGAACGATTGTTGTATGGTTTTGAACCTCACCCGCAGTAGCGAATCCTATGCCATCATATCTCTTTATTCCACCATGGTTTACTTTTAGGATTTGGTCTTTAAGCCCATCCATAGAAGTCGGCGAACTAAAGGTTCTTAGTGGGATAACCTTCCTATTTTCTACTGAGGCATATGCAAACTTATCGCCGCCACCATCTACAGTAAAGATCTTCGCCATCTTAATCTCCCCTTTCGACTATAGGAATAAAATTTATCATCATTACCCGAGAAAATTACTTTTTAACGCAGATTTTGCAGTAGCAAAATCTGGGTTTAAGTCAGAGATATTTTATCTTGTGCCGGATGATCAAGGGCCAAAAGCAGGAGCAAATAGCGTTTCAAACTTTTTGTGATTAGAAACTCGTCTTTAACTCGTCGGTGGCCGTTTTCTCCAAGTCTTCTTGCCAGCTCTGGTTGACTGAGAAGCCTTCGGATCTGCAGGCTGGCTCCTTCCACCGAATGGACCAGCATCCCTGTGAAACCATGGATGATCTGTGCGGGGATACCACCCACTGATCCCCCAATCACTGGGCGGTATTTCCAAAGGGCCTCAGAGACAGTCAATGCAAATCCTTCCCTTATGGATTTTTGCAAAATGATATCCGAGGCACGTTGAAAGGCATTTATCTCTGTGGGAATGGAATTAGTTAGAAAGATTATGTGGATATCCGGGTCATCTTTAGCCTCCTCTTTAACTTTTGTTAGAATAGCTTCCGCCTCAGGATCATCAGCAGCCTTATCTCCAACAAGGAGAAGACGGCAGTCCACATTTTTTCGCGCTATTTTAAAAGCTTGAATCACACCTATTGGATCTTTCCATGGATCGTAGCGAGAAATCTGGGTAATAATAGGTTTATCTCTGGGTATCTTATATTTCTGCAAGGTACTATTGATGTAGGTGAGCTCTAGATCCCTATTCTTGTCAGCCAATGGGTCAATTACCGGATAAAACCGATATTGGGGAATAGATAACTCGGGAGAAAAAAGCGGCGATGAAAAGATGGCAGCGTCATATTGCTCTATATATGGCCTTAAGTATTTCCAAACCTGTTGGTTGGGATGAGACATGTCAATGTGGCAGCGCCATACCCATTTGCTCTTTCGATTAAGGGACCATTGGATCAAAGCAGCAGGCTGAGGATCATGAATCACAATGAGATCCTCATTAAAATTCATCTCGTGGCTGTTCATCTCGTTATATGCCAGGTATGTATTGAAGGCTTCTTTTGGTAAAACCTCTTCGTTTCCTTGTAAGGCGTTGTGGAAGGCCTTGGTGATATCAAAGAAATCAGAGCCGCCCTTAATCACTTCCCATTTGGTTTCTACACCAAGCTCGTTGAGAAGTGGAACAACACGGTGCAGCATTTCAGCTACCCCACCTCCCGTGGCTGTGGAGTTGACCATCTTGATGGATCGGTTTCCTACATGTGAGGCAAGGATATAGAGCTCTTCGATAACATCCCGGCCCACAACTGATTTATAATCAGACAACGTGGGGATATTCATTTCGCGCCTTCAACCCCCTTTTTGTTACCTCAAGTTTGAAACACTCAAACGACTACTTTCGAGCCCCTATGCTACTTGATTACACAGTGGGCTTTGTATTGAGCTTGTTAAGATTTTCATCGATCAACTGTGCTATTTTTGCTCTAATTTCGTTTAAGGTATAAACATTTATGTCAATATTTCTTATACCTTGCGCTAATTTGTTAAGACCTAAACTCTGCTCTATCCATGTAGAGATGTCATCTAAATGAAGTTGATTATACAGTCTGGATTCAATAAAATGAAAATATAGTGAGTCAATGCTGATGCTATCAAGCACTTCCCGAAATGATTTTAAATTGTACGCAAATTTATCGGTTAAATAAACGATTCTGGTTACATCGCAGAGGTAGAAAGGCTCACCCGCCTTTTTTTGAAATGCTGGTTGATTCTGATCTCTGAAATCTTTAATAATCTCAACGATGCGCGCCTTTAAGCTCTCTATGGTGTTATATTCTGTCAAATCAATGGCCCCCAATTTTTCTGACAGAGCCTCCTCATGAAGATTCCTGGAGATCCAAACCGCAAAATCATTGGTATAAGGAACATGAACTTCTCGCAACTTTCGTAATGCAGAAAAGGTATGATAGAAAATGGACGAAAGAGTGCAGGACTCAATAAGCTTAAGCAATTCATCAAGATTGCAGGCCTGTTTCCCGCTTAGTTTTTCCAAATATGCACTGGAAGAAAATTGGAACACATACTCCTCAACCATTTGCCTCTCCTTGCAACCCTCATTATTCTGCTAACCCATAACATATTGCAGTTAACCTCTATTGTCAATTTTTGCGAATTCCTTGCCATACCCTAGGACTGCTAACCGATCAAAATATTTTGTATATTTTATTTGATAGTGATAACTTTATTAGCTTATGAATTTTCCTTAATCATAGAATCTTAGATTTCGGAAGCTATCCTAATACCACAATATATGATACCAAGTTGCATTCAAACAGCTACTATTTATAGACGTCATTACGAATCCTGATAAAATCGGGATGGAGTCCCGCTATGCGGGGCCACATCGCTGAGTTTACCCGCCTAGGCGGGTTAATCCTGAGTACACTCGAAGGGCTTCTCGCCCTGTTAAACACACTAAAAAATAATAATCCGTCGAATTGAGATAACAAATATCTAATTCCAGGATATGCGACCAATTATGGGATGCCCATTTAACGGGGCGAGCAATGACATGATTGCAACTTGGTATGAGTGTTCAAAGAGCAGTAAGATGGCAGGAGATGAGATGCTACACTCATCATTTGATGGGTCTGTATAGGAAACACAGCTATCTTAAGGCTACTTCGCCAACCCTTAACCATCCAGAGTTTTACCGAATAAAACCTGGATCCAGGGCTTGCCCTTGGATTTAATACCCTCTATTTAGCTCTAATCGACAGAATAACGTAAAAAAATGAAAATCTCTCCTCTTTTTATTCCTCGTGGCTTTTCTTTAATCATACTTCTCAATCGACTTTTCTTTGAGCATCTTTAATTCTCTTATTAAACCATCGACTTTTGAGATGAGTGGTCCATTAGGCAGCGTATTTCCCGCTAAAATCGCTAAATGATGGATCTGAATGAGACTCATTATTTTGAAAAGTTTTTCCTCTTTGCCTGGACCACATATGCTCTCTAAGGGGCAACCGAGGCAATCGTTTTTTTGGTATTCAAAGCAGAAAGGGACAGCTATATTAGTTGCTTGAATCAATTCCTTAAACTCACTCAATGTCGAGGCAGTGTCGAGAAACTGCCGTATGCGAATCCATTTTTCAATAGTTAAATCAAAGGGATCCTCTTTTCTCTGGTACCTCATCTGTATCTCAGAAATAGTCATTAACTGGGTCACCTATAGTTCTCCTCCTATCTGACAGTCTCTTAAAGTATCGGCCCAAAGCCGGCCATGACAGTTAGCTTTATGTCAGCGTTTTTCTTTTATTTTTCGTGTTAAGAAGTTTTTTTCTTTCTGACGAAAGGTCGGCTTTCATAACTCACCCCTAAGCCCTAGTGTTGCCATTTTGTGAATATTAGAAAGGTATAGGGAGTCATAAATGAGCCTCTAATCGCTTATGCTATAGTAAATAAGGTCTTCATCGTCGCCAGCTGTTCCCCCTCTCCTGCTGATCCTGAGTCCATACTTAAGTGGCTCCTCCAAGGGGTGTTCAGCATTCTTCAGTAATTCACAGAGAGACTCCATCAGTACATCACCTGCTCTTGCCTCTTCCTCGCCAGGATGGGCTTCTTCCCATTCCATAGCATCGTAGAGAGCCTCCTGTTCATAAACCTCTAACCTCTCTTGGGAGATACCAACTGAAGATAGAAATATCTCCATGCTTTTCCTTTCATATCTCACCTTTAGAAAGACAGGCATAAGCTCACCACCTTTCTTGGCTTTATGCTCATGGATGACGTTCAAGGTTTTTTTATTTGCTTTTGGTTTTCCCATGTTTGTAATCTCCATATTAATATTTTTGTGATTACCAGGTACAGTATTTCTTCATCCTGAACGAGTTTTCTGTGCCTTAATTGTTCGTTGTCTCCCCTAACTTCTCTTTGATTATCTTTTCAACCATCACATTGTCTGCGTCATTTTCTAGGGAGAAGTCTTGAGCCAAGGATGTGGAAATAAAAGACATCCCTTCACATTTCACGACTGCTGGCCTTACACTCAATGTCGAGGCATTTTCTACAAATTGTCGAATGCGATTCCATTTCTCGATAGCTAAATCAAAGGAGTCATCTTTTTTCTGATACCTCATCTGCAATAATAGTCATCAAACTCATTAGACGTATTTGAATGGTAGTAGCTGACCGGTCCTATAAATTTCCTTTTTTCACCTCTTCCCTTACCAAAGCATTAAAAGTTGATGACTCTTCAATCTCTTTTTTGAATTTTTCTGGATCTTTCTGCAACCTCTTTTGAACAAAAATATTAATCCTGTTTTTAACTTCATACGGCAGCGGCCTATCTTCTCCAGTAGCATGTGAGGTATCATCAGGATCGCCAAAAAGAGGGTAACCTTTTCTCATCCCTTTTGCTGCTTCATCCTCACTGAGGCCGTCTTGTTCTCTCAATTTAGTAAACAGACTACGTTTACTTACATCATCAACCTTTAGAAGTATTCTTCTTTCAAGATCGTGCATATTAAACCACCATCGTATATCTTTGTCTCTGACACCTTCATTCCTCTTCTTTGCCAAAATGGATCTAATTTTTTCATCGCTAAACTCTTTTTCCAAAAGAAAGTCGCCCACATTCTGGGGTAACTCTGAGGTGTCTTCCTTCAGAGATTCTTCTTTTGCCTCTTGAATAATATCGCGGAAAGCGCTTTTGGCCTGTGATGGCGACATACCCACTATCTCTTGAAATATGGATATATATCGATCTTCGATCAGTTTTTCTTTATCTGTTGATATCTCAAGTATTTTTAAAAATATACCCATGGTCTTTTATCCTTAAAATTTAAAAAAGCAGCATGGCGACTAGTACTTTATAGTAAATGAAGTGACAATAGACAGTTTGAGAAAAGGCGGCAATCTCCTAACCTTTTATCTGCTGTTACATTGAGGTAAGCAATTTATATTCTCTATCCTCGCCTTCGCTGTGTTACAGCCTTTTCTCACAGTAATCACAAAAGAACCAATCATCGCCTCTCTCTATTTCACCCATAGTAATAATGTTTTCTTTTCTGAGGCCTTTCCAATCTTCCTCTTTCATGCAATCTCTGCATTTCACGCTTCCATCTTCCTCATAAATCCCAATTAAATCGTCAATTTCATGAACTCCCATGGTCTCTCCTTCTCTTTTTCTTAACTTCCAATGTGGAGCGTTTCATCATTTTACTGCGTTCATGCGTATCCCAGGCCTGCCGCAATCTTCTATAGGGGCTCTTTAGGAAGCATGTTTCCGCATAAGATAGCTAAATAAAACATGGCTCTGAATAAGCCTCATTACTTTGACAAGTTTTCTCCTTTGCCTAAATCACATATTTTCTCTAAGGGGCAGCCCAGACAATCCTTTGTTTGATATTCAAAGCAGAATGGTATAGCTATATTAGTTGCTTGTAATAACTCTTCAAAATCACTCAAGGTAAAGGCTTTGCGAGAAACTCTCGGAGTCGAGTCCATTTCTCGTTAGGTAAATCAAAGGGCTCCTCTTTTTTCTGATACCTTGATTGCATCTCAGAGATAGTCATTAACGTAGCCATATTTAGAGCTTTTTTGCTATCGATTAGTGCAATGAACTACCCCGCAGCAGAGCTGCGAGGTATCAAAAGGAATTTTTATTAACCCCGATGCAGAGCATCGAGGAATTCTTTTGATTAAAGGGGACTATAATAATCCCTCTTCATGGAGTTTTTTCCTGATCTCAGAGGACTCCAGCCCAAGGATCATGCAAATACCTTCAAAACTGTTAAATTCATTGTTTTTATTCTTAAACCATGCCTGGGCCTGCTCTTTCCAGTAGAGTTCTCTTTTAATTTGACTATTTTGACAGTTTGTGAGGTTCTCACTTATTTCAGGTGGCTCGTAATAGAGGTCCTCAATAGCTTTCTGCAAAATACTTGCCCAGAGTTTTAAATAGAGCTTGCTTTCTCTCCTCATTGGAAAAACTCCTCTAAGCTCTTATATTTAAATACCTGAGAACTGATCAAGTCTTCAATTTCAAGGGTAACTTTTGTTAAAGCTTTTCCTAGCAGTAATCATAATAAACCCACCCATCACTCTTCACCAGATCACCTTCAGTTATGGTGTTTCTTGCCTGAGGTTTTTCCAATCTTCATCCTCCATGCACTCTCTGCCCTTCACATTATCATCTTGCTGGTTAATGCCAACCACATTCTCAAATGCGTATAGCTCCATTACTTCAACTCCTTTAAGTGAATTCCATTCTCGGTAAACATTCGGGTATGGCTTTCAATCTACTCATGCCTTTGGGCTTCAAGTGAAAGGGGGCAGTGGGCTCGGCGTCAAGGTGCCGTATGCCAATCTTTTTACCGGTTTCATCGCGGACACATACACCTCATTCCTGATCCACTCAAGGGCCTTATTTATTTGGCTTATGAGCGTGAGGTATCGTTTTCGGGTTCTCAGCTTCTGCGCCCAATCGGTTTCTAAAGCCCGTCGGTCCACCAACTCAGACGTTCTCTTGCTTGTTTCCTTGTGAAGTTCAGAGATTCTCACAGACTCCTCTAGCAAGTGCGCACGCCACATGAGTAATTTCTGTCATAAGTACTCACGCTGTTTTGGGCCCATATAGGGCTCGCCTCCTGATGGCAGATAGTCCTCTGGGAAAACGGCGTTATTAGATCACACCTATGGCTTCAGGAGCTGAGAGATGACTTACAAGACTATACTGCTACTCGGAGATGTACTTATGTCTCCAGCGTCCGTGGGAACCGTGAGCGCTCGGTTACCAACCTCGAGCGACTCCATCCCTCAAGAGCTTTCATATAAAAAAGTCATGCGTTCACCGATCACCCTCCGCTGCAACTACGAGTCTCTGGCCTGGGTAGATAACTTGCTTTGTGGTGATGTTATTAAGTCGACAAAGTTCCTCTACCGAGGTGCCGTAGTGTTGGGCGATCCGGTAGAGTGTGTCCCCACTCTTGACAACATGGTAGCCTCCTTTGGTAAGAGGAAATGCCCCCCTTTGGATCGTTAACGAAGCACCGGTCTTTGAGGTAACTGTGACAAAGGTCTTCTCAAGCAGTTTAACTCTTTCGCTCAAGGTATCGAGCCGCTCTATTAATGGACTTCCCGCTCGATCATAGTTTGCAATATCTCTCGAAAGCTTTTTTTCCCGCTGTTCGAGATAAGAGATTCTCTCCTGCATTGACTCAAGCTGGGTGATTCTTCTCTCAAGCTGGTTCAGCCTTGCCTGGATAGTGGACAGGTTCCCTACGAAGCGCTCTTCGCCGCTTCGTGAGAAGAAGGCTATCACAATGATCCCAATACAAACACCTATGGCCCCGAGGATAACAGCTTTTCTTGTCGATTTTGAGTAAGAAGGTGTCTTAGCGTTTCTGATAGGGTTATTCTTTGGTGTTTTTCCAAGTGCATCGACAATCTCGTCCATGAAGTTATTCATTTCTCTGTCTCGATTCTCGTTCATCAGCCACTCCTTTTCAAAGGCGCAGCTCAATTAAGAGTTAATTGTTATCATACTTGTCACTTAAAAACGTTTATCTATCCAATAGCCAAGGAGAAATGCACCCCATAAGAAGATGAGGACAACACAAAAGATAAGATTATCTCTTTCCAAAAAAGTAATATCGCTTCTCCATCCAGCGTGAGAAAATAAACGAAAGCCCAAAGAATATAATGCAAACTAAAAACAGAGCTTCCATTGCTATCTCTTATTGCTGAGCATTATTTTTCTCAATTGATAGATGGGGAACACCTGATATTTCTTGGGCGGTGATCCTTTAACTTATTGTCGAGGCCTCTGCGAAATCTGGACAACTGGCTTCTCCGCAGTATTTTTAACCTCCTGCCCGTCAAGAATTTGAAAACAGTTCATACTATTTCTATTACCTCACATACTTTTTGTGTCCCCTTCTCGTTATTTTCCTTATCGAGACTATACTCTTTTTTTTCAATCCTACAGCTCGCTCTTACAAGCTCTCCACGCAGCAAAACCCTTAAAGATCTGCTGTGTTTATTTAAGATGAGACCATAATTCGTCGTTGAAGGAATATTATGTAATTGCTACTAAGAGTATATCAAAGATTAATGTTTCTCCAGCTAACAGGTGGTTCCCATCAAGGGTGACAGTATCGTCATCCATATCAGCAACGGTGACCTTGATAGGATCGCCATCCTTTTGCCGAATCTGGAGTTGTTCTCCAACAATGAAGGTGATATTGTTTGGAAAATCGTTTTTCTTAAAATCCAATACTAATTCTTCATATCGTGGGCCATATGCCTCTTCAGGGGGGATTATAACGGTTTTTGTCTCCCCGACTTCCATACCGACGATACCCTTTTCAAAACCTGGGATAACCTTTACGGTTCCTATGGTAAATATAAACGGCTGGTCGTCTTTTGAAGTGTCAAATACCTCATCGTTTTCCAGTCTCCCAGTGAAGTGCACCTTTACCGTATCTCCACATTTTGCCTTTGCCATGTAAACCTCCTAGAAATACTTTCTTAATGTTAAGTTTCTTTTCTGAAAATCCTGTTTACACTGTTAACTGTCAAAGAGAGAGCCAAGACTAGCATCACTGCTATGCCAATTCTTTTATTACCGCCCTTAACCAACGGTAGACATCCATTTCCTTCCCGCTGAGAGAGCATACGCTCACTGAGTGATCTCTGGGGCGACCAAGAGTTTCTGACCTGGGCGAATAACTCGGTCTGAGCTGATCTTGTTGATGCGACAGAGTTTTTCCACCGACGTATCGTATCGTTGGGCGATCCGGTAGAGTGTGTCCCCAGGACGGACCTCATGGTAACGCCCTTTAGCCAGATGAAATAATTTCTTTTGGTGAGGTAACGAAGCCTCAGTCTTCGCTGTACCTATGTCTATTGCTTTTTCCAATTGGTCAACTTTTTCAGACAGTACATCCACTTGTTGTGCCAATGAAACTCCAGATTGACCATATCCTATAAGATATTTCTGCAATTCTTTCTCCTGCTTTTCGAGAAATACTAATCTCTCCTCCATCCCCTCAATGTGTGTGATTCGTCTCTCGAGTTGTCTAAGCCTGGCCTGAATCGTGGGAAAGTTATCTGTGGGGAGTTTATCACTGCCTCCGTAGAATAAAGCAATTAGAATAATCAAAAGGGCTACCCCAATGCCGCCAAATATCAGTATTTTTCTTTTCGATTTAGACTCAGAAGATGTTCTACGACGTCTGATATGTTCATTATTCATTATGTTTTTTGTGATCCAGGGCATCGGCAATGTCTTCCAAGAAGCCTCTCCTTTCTTTTTCTGAATTTTCGTTCATCCGTTTCTCCTTTCAGAAAGATAATTGTGAAGAAAGGGATCTATCTGCCTTAAATTCGAAGATGAATCGCACATTGCCGTGGTAAGACCTGAGTCAGTTGGTATTTGCCGAGTCTCGTGCTCATGTCTGTAAAACTCGATGGCAACATGGCATTAGCTTAAAGTGGTTCTGCAAACCCGGGTGCCGCTTTCCAAGTTGTCTATTGGTAGTATTGAAGTACTCCCTCTTTTGTATAAATTGCCGCGGAGTGTATTTATATAAGACGTATCTGACCTAAATAACCTTGAGCACATGAAGATATAGACTAGTTATCCGAAGATAAACAGCTTTGTAAAGGGATTCAATCGCAAGGGAAAAAACGGCCTTCAGGGTGTACTTCGCAGTTCCTTTAGAAAAAATTAGGGATTACAAAAGAACCTAGCCGAATGGCATTGGCATTATCCTTAAAGTTCTACCGCAGTAATACCACAATTGGAGGCGCCTTTATATCGTCACCATTAACAGGTACCTAAACCATAATGAGAAAGAGCCTTAAGATTACGTAACTTATTGTATGAGCATTTTCACCCTATAAAACAGAGAACATATGTCAAGTGTTTTTTTATTTTTTTATAATTCCTCCTCCTTCTCTTTTTCTAGTTCACTCTGTAAAATCTTTTCCATCCGATGATGTAAAAGAAAACTTCAGTTATGGAATATTCTCAATGCAGTAGGAAATTAGCCTGGGAGAGATCTACCAGTGCGGATCGATAATGGCTCGAGAAATCTTAAAAAATGTTATCATTATCCGTAATTATGTTTCTAAATTTTCTTGTGGCTTCAACTAATTGGTGGGTTATTTTTTTTACTTCATCATTGATTGCACGTAATCTATGAAGGGCCTTTTTAGTCTTGTCTTTCAAATTCTTTGTATTATTTTTTGCCATCATAACCTCCTGTCTATTTCTTAATCAGTTTTATTCCTTCAATTCACAGCCTGAACACCAACGCACCTCTGTCGGATATTGATAACCCCATCATAATTTGAACGGATCTTCGCTTCCTGATTTTGGGTAAACATCCTCAATTTATCTGCCATGAAAGATGCAGGTTCTGCCGATTCCATTTCTTTAAAGTCATTACGGCACAGAAAATCCAAATCGCCTAATACTTCTTCTCCATCAATCACAAAATTTTCATAAAGTTCACGTCTGGTTCCGTCCTCAAATTCAATTGTGAAAAGATATCGAGTCGTCAGACAGGGCGGACTGTCATCACATTTTACGTTTAATAACTCCCCGGATACGGATTCGCTCTTATAATAGCTTATTAACGCATCTATGAGCGGATGACCTATCCCAAGTAAATCGACGTTTTTCTTCCGGGTAGCTGTTTTCCTGGAAAATGTAACGTTTTCATAACGAGACGCCACATCTGGATATTTCCTTAGCACCGGAGGAACTCCTATTTGAATAAGATCACCAGATGGGATAAAGCTTCCTCCCAGGCGCAAGACCGCCTTTTCCGTGAATCGTTTCAGATCTTCCAGCGTAAACTTCCCTTCCAGTTTCCTGTAGTATTCCAAGTTAAAGGTTGAGAGATCCTGAGTAAGTTGTCGAAGGGCCTCGCTGGCATCTTTTGCCACCTGGATGGCTTCGGCGATCTCTTGTTCAGTTCTTTCGTAGTTTCGATACAGAAGGGCCTCCCTATAGAGTGAAGTATAGTTTGTGCTCGACCCTAAGAAGCCAAGTATCTCTGACCTGAAATCTTCACTTACGTCACCCGTTATAGGGTCTACTTTACCAATGGCCATTGCTATTTCAGAAAGTTTTTCTTCGAGGATTGCGTAAACCTTTTCTTCTATGGTCCCCTCGGCAACAAGATGATATACCTGGACCGTTTCAGTTTGGCCGTATCTATGAATCCGACCAATACGCTGTTCAACGGCCATAGGATTCCATGGTAGATCATAGTTGAATAGAATTCGACAAACCTGAAGGTTGATTCCTTCACCTCCTGCTGAGGTGGAGATGAGGAACTGGGCACCGTCTTCATCCCAGAAAGATTCGCAAGATGTGATTTTATCCTCCAACGGGCCGCCCCTAACGATTGCTATCTTCTTAGGATCATAATATTTACCTATCTCATCTTGAAAGAAATAGAGGGTTTCCAGGTATTGAGTGAAGACGATCATCTTTTCTTTCTTATTTTCCCTCCTGATCTGTTCAATGGCACGAATCAAGGTATCAAACTTCCGGTCAGGCCCTTCATCCACGAGTTCTATAAGTTCTTTTATCTTTTCCTCTTCATTGGGGATATTAGCCACGGCTTCAATGATTCCATCTCCCGATTCCATGGCATCCAATGCCCAATGAGTGACCTCTTCCTCAAACCGAGGCCTTTTCATAAGTCGCTGTTTCAGTCTCGTGATATATGAATCAGCTTCTGTATAGTTAATGTTTGCCTGCCGATAGGAGAGTAACTCAGCAACTATTCTCCGCATTTCTTCTTGAAAGTTTATGATTTTGGATGAGATTTCCGGCCTGGTTATGGCCCCATAGGCACCACTTTCGAGAGACATCTGTTTCCGGGCATAAAGAGCAATCAGGCGGCGTCTAAGAGCCTGTTTGATAGCCCTTGGGCTGGAGGACATAATTTTTTGAAAGGTGGCCATAACAAAGCCTACTGCCCGCTGTTGTTTGGTGGTTTTGTCTTCTCCTACTCCGGCAGCGTCGTATCCTTCTCTTAAGTATTCGGTCAGCCGATCGTAAAATCGCTGCTCACGCATGGAGAGTTGAAATTCTTGGGTATGCACCCGCCTCCGCATGAAAATCGGATTACCCTGGGCATCCGTGACTTCCCTTTTTGTACGCCGAAAAATGCGCGAGGTTCAATTTGGGGAAGTTATAACTCATAGAGTACTGATCCATAGTCATTTATCTTATTCCCACACTAAGAGCAAGCGTTAAGAGGTCATGTTCAGGAGGTAAATCTATGACTACGGGTCAGGCCTTGACTTAGGACAAGGCTAGTATCATTGCTTAACCTCTGCCTTCGGCTTATTGCAATCAAATGTGAAATTCTGTCCACTGTCAAGGCCTGACCCCCCATCTTCCGCTTCTATTCGCCCTGGTTGCCAGAAGTTTAACTCATCAATCCCTGGCTGCTTGGAGAGAAATGCAAACCACTCATTATCCGTGACGCCGACAAATCCTTTCATTTATTGCCTCAAGGAAGTTAAGCAATTTCTGCACGAACTTTCAGAGTCAAGAGTAAATTTGCCCCCTTGATCGCTATTTTTTTACAAGGGCTGGTAACTTTCCCTTATGGAATCCTTTGTATTTTCGCTTGAGCTGCTTTTCTAACAGTTCTGGGTTATTAGTTGTCTGCCATCCAAACTCGAGATCCCAGCTATAATAAATCAGTGTCCATAATGGGTACATTATTGTATGTCGGTTAGCCAATTCTGCATACCGATCTTTGAGTGTGTTTTCGCCACTATTTCGATTAGCACCGATATATATTACTGGACATTTATCTATATTACGAAGACGATCAATGCGATCAGTAACAAAACTACCAACGAGTTCCCAATTGAGTCTCTCTATAAGACATTTTACTTCCTCAATTATTCTTTTAGGTTCTTCTCCTCTTCCCTTAACTCGTATGACATACACACCCTTTTGGTTTTGTGGGTCAGCAAATCGTAAATCTTGGAAATGAAATTCGGTAAACATATCTCCACAGCAATTCACTGTCTTGAGACCCCTACTTTAGTTTTTTTATTAAAGTTGTAATCTGATTTCGATTTTTAAATTCGTTTTTAAAATCCCCGAAGTCAGTTAAGCGAGGAGGTGATTTTTTTCTGGAACAAGGATGTGCTCGGCTAACGACGTAATGGAAATTCACGATGCAAGAACTGTCCTTCTCTTCACTTTGGCTGCCAAAAATTCACCTCATCAATTTCTAGCTGCTGCGCGAGAAATGCAAACCAATCATTATCCGTGATGCTGGCAAAGCCCTTCATTTACTGCCGCAAGGAACGTTAAGCAATTTCTGCAGAGCGTCCCACTTCATAAGTCATTTTGGAAGCAACGTCCCCTTTTATGAATACTAGTCCTCCTCAGTCCACTCACTACATAGCACTTCCGCCTGCTCAAGTACGGTTTGTGTTGCCTTTTCCTGTTTGTCGGGTGGATAACCATACTTTCGGAGAATGCGCTTTACGATAACACGGATGTGGGCTCTAGCGTTTTCCCGCACTTCCCAGTCAATGGTGACGTTCCTTCGAACAGCGTCAAGCAACTCATGGGCGATGGTCTTGAGCGTCTCTTCGCCCAGTATCTTAACAGCACTGTCGTTGACTTCCAGGGCATCGTAAAAGGCGATTTCGTCTTCATTGAGGTTGAGTTCTTCGCCGCGTTTTTGCGCCTTGCGCATCTCTCTGGCAAGAGTTATTAATTCTTCGATAACCTGCGCCGCCTCTATGGCCCTATTCTGATACTTAATAATCGCTTCCTCAAGCATCTCGGAGAATGAACGTGCTTGGACAACGTTCTTCCTTGAACGGGCTTTAATTTCGTCATTGAGAAGTTTCCGCAACACTTCCACGGCCAGATTTTTATGAGGCAATTGTCTGACTTCTTCAAGAAATTCATCAGATAGAATAGAAATGTCAGGTTTTTTCAGTCCCACCGATGCAAAGATATCGACGACTTCATCGGAAATGACAGCCCGTGACACTAACTGTTGGATTGCCGTATCCATTTCCTCTTGTGTTTTACCTTCACCCTCGACGGTTGCTTTTGAAAGAGCGCTTCGCACTTCCTGAAAAAATCCAATATCATCCCGGATTTTAAGAGCCTCTTCATGGGGAACAGCAAGGGCAAAGGCCTTTGATAACGACGCCACCGATTCGAGATACCGTTTTTTGCCTTCTTCGATTTGAAAAATATGTTCCATAGCCGCCGCGATACCGGCAAGCCGTTCCGCCGATCTTGCATTAATGAGCGACATATAGTCAAAGCCATGGTACATCGTGACCACAATATCATATTTCTCAAGCATCACGGCAACGGCCTCTTCCTGATCAAATGTCGCTTTTCCACGACCGCCCGCTTCAGTATAATCGGCCAATGCGCGCTTCAATTGATAGGCAAGTCCGATATAGTCGACCACCAACCCGCCCGGTTTATCTTTAAAAACACGATTGACCCGTGCGATTGCCTGCATCAATCCATGACTCCTCATCGGCTTATCAACGTACATGGTATGCATGGATGGACAGTCAAATCCCGTAAGCCACATATCGCGGACAATGACGATCCTCAGCGGATCTACCGGGTCTTTAAACCGCTTCGCCAATGCCTCGCGTCGCGCCTTGTTGCGAATATGAGGTTGCCATTCGAGCTTATCCGATGCCGCGCCTGACATAACAATTTTGACAATTCCCTTATAGTCTTCACCTCCGTGCCATTCAGGCTGTAACTTTACAATCGCGTTATACATATCTACACAGATGCGGCGGCTCATACATACGATGAGCACCTTTCCCTTCATGACGCTCTGCCGCTCCTCGGCATGTCTCACGAGGTCTTCCGCCACAAGGGCGACTCGTTTTTCCGTTCCCACCATTGTTTCAAGGGCGGCCCACTTGGTGCGCAGGCGCTGTTTCGCCGTTTCTTCTTCTCCCTCGGTAATTTCCTCGAATTCCGGGTCAATTACGGGCCGCTCGTTCTCATCGAGTTCTATTTTTGCAAGTCTTCCTTCGTAATAGATAGGTACAGTTGCTTTGTCTTCAATAGACCGAAGCATATCGTAGGTATCAATATAATCACCGAAAACCGCAGGAGTGCTCCGGTCATCCCTTTCGATTGGCGTTGCGGTAAAGCCGATAAATGATGCCTTAGGCAAGGCGTCGTGCATGTGGCGGGCATAGCCGTCAATAAAGTCATACTGGCTGCGGTGGGCCTCATCGGCAATGACAACAATATTTTCTCGATCGGATAACTTCGGATACCGATCACCCTTCTCGTCGGGCATAAACTTCTGAATCGTGGTGAACACCACCCCGCCAGCTGGAACATCCAAGAGAGAACGAAGATGCTCTCGGGAATCCGCCTGCACCGGCGTTTGACGCATGAGATCCCGGCATCGCGAAAATGTCCCGAAAAGCTGGTCGTCCAGATCGTTGCGGTCGGTAATGACAACAATTGTAGGATTTTTCATCGCCGGATGTCGTATGACTTTGCCGGCAAGAAAGGCCATGGAAAGACTTTTCCCGCTTCCCTGGGTATGCCATATCACCCCGATGCGGCGGCCACCAAAGTGAGTTGACGCCTTTCCATACGGTACTGTAGGTTCCCTTACCTCAAAGGGATTCAGTTCATCGAGGACCGGGAATTCAGCATATAACTGTCGGGGTTTGGCATCAACCCCACATGCCGACAAGGTGCATTCGACGGCTTTATTGACCGCATGATACTGATGGTAGGCAGCTACTTTTTTTACGACTTCTGCACCATCATCTTCAAAAACGATAAAGTTGAGGATCAGATCGAGAAAACGGTGCTTTTCAAATATACCTTTAATAAGCACTTCAAGTTCGACTGATCCTTTCGGGGCTACATCATCACCGTCAATTGTACGCCACGGCATGAAACGATCCCATCCGCTGGTCAGCGTACCGGTCCGTGCTTCGAGTATAATACTCCCCAAAAACTGGACAGGGTAATAAGGTGGATGTTAGCCTGCCATACCATGAAGGAGGCAAGGTATGGTAACAAACATGCACAGAAACCACAATGGGGCTTTT
>Ga0114930_10001479_pt1 | contig 22332 bp, 40 predicted proteins | sample AnhtaG_FD_87300 | JGI IMG/M metagenome (GOLD analysis project Ga0114930, IMG submission 87300) | Deep subsurface microbial communities from Anholt, Denmark to uncover new lineages of life (NeLLi) - Anholt_01485 metaG | ecosystem: Environmental > Aquatic > Marine > Oceanic > Sediment | place... | reverse complement strand
GGCGTTCCCTTTAATGAGGCTGTGGTGCATCAGGCAATGGTGAGGCAGCTAGCTAATAGGCGTCAAGGAACTGCATCAACGAAGACAAGAGGTGAGGTTAGTGGTAGCACGAGGAAACTTTATTCCCAGAAGCATACTGGCAGGGCAAGGAGAGGCGATATAAAGTCACCTCTTCTTAGAGGGGGTGGAGTAGTTTTTGGGCCTAAACCACGGTCATATCGTCAATCTATGCCTAAGAAGATGAGGCGTTTAGCTTTGAAGTGTGTTCTTTCCTCTAAAGTTAGGCAAGGGAACCTGAAAGCGGTAAAAGAATTTACCTTTGAGGAGCCGAGGACAAAGGATATGATTGATATTCTATCGGCCATTGAGGTTGATTCTACCGCTTTGATTGTTACCGAGCATTCCGCTCCTAATATAGTTAAGTCAGCTCGCAATTTAGCTAATATTAAAGTCCTGCCTTCAACTCTAATTAATGTACTGGACTTACTTTCTTACAAAGTGCTAATCATCTCTGTTCCTGCTCTATATAATATAGAAAGAATCTGGGGCCAAGGAGTAATTAGAAGTGCATCTTTATGAGGTGTTGCGGCGCCCTCTAATTACAGAGAAGGCTACCTTACTTAAAGAAGGCGATAAATATGCCTTTGAGGTGGCTAAGGAAGCTAGCAAGCCTCAGATTAAGGAAGCAGTGGAGAAAATTTTTAAAGTGGAGGTAGTCAAGGTTAACGTAATAACTGTCCCGGGAAAGACGAGACGAATGGGTAGGCGAGAGATAACAAGTTCATCCTGGAAGAAGGCCATAGTTAGCTTGGAACCGGGGCATAAAATCACCTTCTTTGAGGGTGTTTAATTTATTATATCTTAGAGGTGTAGTTTTGGGCTCAGTCATTAAGTGGAGAAAGAAAAAGATGTCGAAGCACCAGCATGAAAAGCTTCTTAAGAAGACTCGTTGGCAAAGGAAGCATTGATAACAATGACATTAAAGACTTATAAGCCGACTTCTCCGGGTAGGAGAGGCAAGGTGGGGGCGAGTTTTGAGGAGCTAAGCAAAGTGGCTCCTGAAAAAAACTTGCTTACCCCATTGAAAAGGAAGTCAGGGCGTAATAGCCGCGGTGTAATAACAGTACGCCATCGAGGTGGAGGAAGTAAGCGCAAACTTCGTATTATCGATTTTAGCAGGGATAAGATTGGCATCCCTGGAAAGGTAGCCTCTATTGAATATGATCCTAACCGGTCAGCTCGGATTGCCTTAATTCACTATGTTGATGGGGAAAAACGTTACATTCTTGCCCCTTTGGGTCTTGAAATAGGCGATACTATAAAAGCTGGTGACGAGGTTGAGATAAAACCTGGGAATGCTCTGCCACTGGGTTCAATCCCTGTGGGCACTTTAGTTCACGATATTGAACTTGAGCCCGGCAAGGGTGGACAGATTGTTCGTAGTGCTGGCAATGCTGCCCAAGTTATGAGCAGGGAAAGCAAGTATGTTTTGCTCCGCTTACCATCAGGCGAATTACGCAAATTTCACCATAGATGCCGGGCTACCATTGGTCAGATAGGTAATGTTAACCACGAAAATATAAAATTTGGCAAAGCTGGGTGCAAAAGATGGTTAGGCATACGTCCTTCTGTTCGAGGGTCTGCTATGAGCCCCCGAGATCATCCTCATGGAGGTGGTGAAGGCAGAACTCCAATAGGGTTGAAGCATCCTAAAACGCCTTGGGGGAAGCCAGCCTTGGGCTACAAGACACGACGTCGTAAGGTTTCAGATAAAATGATTGTTAGGCGGAGGAAATAAAATGTCACGGTCGCGCAAGAAAGGTCCTTATTATGATGCTAAGTTGCTTAAGAAGATAGAGGCACTCAATAGTTCAGGGGAGAAAACGGTGATAAAGACTTGGTCTCGCGCCTCTACTATTTTGCCACAGATGATAGGGCATACTATCGCTGTGCATAATGGCAGGAAGCATGTGCCCATTTTTATCACCGAAAATATGGTGGGGTATAAGTTGGCCGAATTTGTGCCCACGCGGACATTTAGAGGGCACGTCACTAAAGCTAAGGTAACTGTGCAGGCGAGGAGATAAGTCACAATGAGGGTAAAAGCTGTAGCTAAAGACGTTGGCATTTCACCTCGGAAAGCCCGTTTGGTGGTAGATATGGTTAGAGGCAAGAAAGTTGATGAGGCTTTAACTATCTTGAATTTTTTGCCTACTCCGTCAGCTAAGACTGTAGCTAAAGTAATTAAATCAGCAGCTGCCAATGCTGAGAACAATCTTCAGATGGCACCTGCTGACCTTAGGGTCGCTACTATTTTTGTTGACGAGGCGCGCACACTGAAGAGATTTCGCCCTAAGTCTAGAGGTCGAGTGAGCCCTATCTTGAAGCGCTCCAGCCATATTACAGTTCTCGTTGAGGAGGAATAAATTTGGGACACAAAGTTCATCCGTACGGTTTCAGATTGGGTATTACTCGCGATTGGCAAGCTAAGTGGTATGCTGAGAAGAATTATGCACGGTTTTTGCAGGACGATCTGAAGCTACGCCGAGCTGTTGAACAAAAATGCCCTGGCGGAGATATTGCCCGCCTAGAAATCGAACGACCGGGGGGTGAGTTATGCTTAACTCTGTACTCTGCTCGTCCTGGCGTTTTAATTGGCAAGGGAGGGCAAAATGTAGAAGCATTGAGGTCAGAATTGGAAAAGATTAGCGGCGAGAGAGTCAGATTGACTATCAGAGAAGTTGAGCGGCCTGAACTTGAAGCTTGTTTAGTGGCTCGAAATATAGCTGGGCGAATTGAAAGCAGGATACCTTTCCGTCGTGCCATGAAACAAGCTGCTTTTCGAACCATGCAGGCGGGTGCCAAAGGGGTAAAGATAAGGTGTGCTGGCAGGCTTGGTGGGCGTGAAATCGCTAGATCTGAGACTTCTCATCAGGGCCAAATGCCTTTGCACAAGTTGTGTGCCGATATCAGCTATGGCCTTGTTGAGGCTCATACAGTTATGGGGCGTATTGGAGTCAAGGTCTGGATTTATAAAGGTGATATTGTTTCTAAGGTGAGGGAGAAAAGTGTTACAACCGAAGCGAGTGAAGTATCGTAAAGTTCACAGAGGACGCTTGAAGGGTGCAGCTCACAGCGGGAATACTGTGACCATTGGTGATTTTGGCTTAAAGGCTGAGGAATCTGCTTGGGTAACAGCAAGGCAAATTGAAGCAACACGACGTGTCTTGGTACGATATTTGCGGCAGAGAGGTCAACTGTGGATACGCATTTTTCCAGATAAAGTTGTAACCAAAAAGCCAGCAGAAACGAGGATGGGTGGTGGCAAAGGCGCCCCCGATCATTGGGTGGCTGTGGTTAAGCGGGGCAGGATTATGTTTGAGTTAGGTGGTATAAGTGAGAATATGGCTCGGGAGGCGGTGCGTCTCGCTTGTTATAAACTTCCCATTGCTGCTAGCTTTATACTAAGAGAGGACAAGGGTTGAAAACTGATCAAGTTCGTACTCTCAGCGATGAGGAACTATTAAAAAAATTAGAAGAGGCTCATGAGGAGCTTTTTAATCTCCGTTTTCGCCTGGTAACTCGGCAATTAGTCAATCACCGTGAGATTCCTAGGGTCAGGAAAAAGATTGCCAGAATGAAGACTATTGTAAGAGAAAGGGAGCTTGACATAAGATGAGTTATATAGGGGGGAGAAAAGTTAGAACTGGGCAAGTAGTGAGTGATAAGATGGACAAAACCGTGGTGGTAGCAGTAGAAACTTTAAAGCGTCATCCGCTTTATAAGAAAGCTGTGAAGCGCAGCAAAAAATATAAAGCTCACGATGAAGGTAACGCCTGTAAAGTTGGAGATAAGGTAAAGATTGTGGAGACACGTCCTTTATCTAAGGAAAAGAGGTGGCGAGTAACAGAGATAATGTCCAGGAGGGAATCAGCTGAAGTAGAACCAGTGGAGATAGGGGGAAAATGATTCAGACTTATACCACACTTAAGGTAGCTGATAATACCGGAGCCAAGGTAATTATGTGCATTAATGTGCCTGGTGGGACCAGAAGAAGGTATGCATATGTTGGTGACGTCATTGTGGTTACGGTGAAACGAGCTGTGCCACATGGTATGATAAAGAAAGGTGAAGTGGTGCGAGCTGTAGTTGTACGTGTAGCCAAGCCTTATCGCCGCCCCGATGGTTCCTATATCAGGTTTGATGAAAATGCTGCGGTCATTCTAGGTGACAAAAATAATCCTAGAGGGAGCCGCATTTTGGGTCCTGTTGCCAGGGAGCTTAGAAACAAGAATTTTACTAAGATAATATCCTTAGCCCCAGAGGTTCTTTAACAATGAAAATCAAAAAAAACGATACTGTTATTATTATCACTGGCAGGGATAAGGGGAAAAAGGGGAAAGTGCGTCGTGCTCTTCCAAAGGGAGATAGGGTAGTGCTGGAGGGACTTAATATGATCAAGCGCCATTCCCGAACTCGCGGTGGAGCTAGACAAGGTGGCATAATTGAGCTTGAAGCCCCACTTCATGTGTCTAATGTGATGCTACTGTGTAATAAGTGCGCTAAGCCTACACGAGTCGGTTTTCGCTTTCTTGACGATGGTCGGAAAGTGCGTATTTGCTACTCTTGCGGTGAGGTAATTGACTAAGTGAGCTAAGTATGGCATCTAGGTTAAGAGAGATATATTTAACAGAAATAATTCCTCAGCTCAAAGCTAGGCTTGACTATAATAATGTAATGCAACTGCCCAAGCTGGAAAAGATTGTGCTTAGCATTGGCTTAGGCGAAGCAATACAAAATCCTAAAGCTCTTGAAGCAGCGGAGAGAGACTTAACTACGATCTCTGGGCAACATCCGGTGACCACGCGGGCTAAAAAATCTGTCGCCTCCTTTAAGGTAAGAACTGGCATGCCTATCGGGATGATGGTGACACTACGAGGTAAACGGATGTACGATTTTTTTGATAGGTTAGTTAATGTTGCCTTGCCACGTTTCCGTGACTTCCGTGGGGTATCTATGGATTCTTTTGATGGTCAAGGTAATTATAGTTTAGGCATAAGGGAACAGATAGTCTTTCCTGAGATTGACTATGCTAAGATAGATAAAGTTCGTGGCCTCCAAGTAACTATAGTCACTACAGCCAAGAATGATGATGAGGCTAGGAGTTTATTGGGACTCATGGGTATGCCTTTTAGGAAAGGTTGAGATGGCAAAAGCATCTAAAATTGCGAAGTCAAAGCGACCACCGAAATATAAAGTACAACGGCGCAATCGTTGTCAATTGTGTGGTAGGCCGCGTGCTTATATGCGTAAATTTGGCTTATGTCGTATTTGCTTTCGAAAACTCGCCGTAACTGGTGAAATTCCTGGGATAAGAAAGTCAAGCTGGTGAGGAGCTCCAATGACAGTTACTGATCCAATTGCTGATATGTTGACTCGGATTCGCAATGCTATTATGGCATGCCATGACGATGTGCTAGTGCCTGCGTCTCGGGTAAAGCTCTCCATTGCTAAAATCCTTAAGGAAGAGGGCTTTATTAATGGCTATGAGATTCTTAAGGGTAAACCACAACCAATGGTAAAAATCCAGCTTAAGTATGCAGATGGCCAGCCAGCCATATTAGGTTTGGAACGGGTAAGCAAGCCTGGCTTGAGGGTTTATGTTGACAGGCGTGAAATCCCACGTGTCTATGGAGGTTTAGGCATTGCTATTTTGTCTACATCTGAAGGCATTATAATCAGTCAGGAGGCGTGGCGACGTCGCCTTGGCGGTGAGATCCTATGCTACATATGGTAGATTAACTTGGGAGGAATGGATGTCTCGAATTGGTTTACTTCCTATTCTTGTACCTCAAGGTGTTGAGGTAAAGATTGAAAGGAACGAGGTAACGGTAAAAGGGGAGAAGGGGGAACTTCATCGCTGTTTTCCCCCAGATATTTCTATTGCTTTGAAAGATGGGAAGTTGATTGTGGCACGATCTAGCAATAGCAGAATTCATCGTGCTCTGCATGGTCTTACTCGTAGCCTCTTGGCTAACATGGTTGAGGGAGTGAGCAAGGGTTTTGAGCGAGTCTTAGAAATAAATGGTGTAGGTTACAGAGCACAGAAGGTTGGTGATAAGTTGGTGCTTCAGGTTGGATATAGTCATCCTGTGGAGTTTCCCCTTCCCTCTGGTATCAATGCAACTATTGAGGGGACGAATCGTATTCGTATCGGTGGCATTGATAAAGAAAATGTTGGGGAGGTAGTAGCTAGAATTCGGGCTATACGCCGTGCTGATCATTATAAGGGAAAGGGAATTAAATTCGCTGAGGAGAAGCTACGTCTTAAACCTGGGAAGGCAGGCAAGGTATCTAAAGGATGATGCAATATGGCTAAGACAAATCCAATGCTGATTCGAAAAGTACGGCATAGGCGGGTGAGAAATAAAATAGTTGGCACAGCCTTGCGGCCCCGATTATGTGTCTTTCTAAGCTTGAATCATTTCTATGCCCAGGTTATGGATGATTCTATAAGTCAAACTTTAGTTTCAGCGAACACTCTTGATACTGAGATAAGGGACAAGACCAAGCAAATGGCGAAAACTAAGAAGGCTGAACTTGTGGGTTCATTACTTGCCCAAAGAGCGTTAGATAAAGGGGTTAACAGCGTAGTTTTTGATCGTGGTGGTTATAAATATCATGGCAGGGTCAAGGCTTTTGCTGAAGCTGCCAGGCAAGTTGGACTTTTGTTTTGAGGTGATGCACTCTGTAATCTTATTGCACTTGAAGTAAAAGGATACGAGGTCTATTTTATGAAAGCAATTACTAAAGTGATTGGTAAAAGAGCCAAGATTGATGCTTCAGAGTTGGAGCTGGAGGAGAAGTTGATAGCCCTTGATCGTGTAACTAAGGTAGTTAAGGGTGGCAAGCGACTTCGTTTCCGAGCTTTAGTGGCGATTGGTGATGGTAAAGGGCATGTAGGAATTGGTTTAGCTAAAGCCACTGGTGTTCCTGAGGCAATTCATAAGGCTAGCGCTGCAGGGAGGAAAGAGTTAATTGAAGTACCCTTAGTGAACACTACTATTCCTCATGAAATTTTAGCCAAGGTTGTAGCATCCAAGGTTTTACTCAAGCCAGCAGTATCAGGCACCGGTATAGTTGCTAGCAATACTATTCGAGCGGTGCTTGAATTGGCAGGCATAAAAAATATCATTAGTAAATCTCTGGGTAGCTCCAATCAGGTTAATGTAGTTAGGGCAACCATGCTTGCTTTGTCTAACTTGCGGAAACCTGAGCAAGTTGTGACCGGAGGTGAAACTGACTTTGAAGCTCAAGAGGAGGAGGTGAATGAGACAGGATGAATTAAGACCTCCTTTGTGTGCCAAGCATAAGACAAAGCGAGTGGGTCGAGGAGATGGCAGTGGACATGGCACTTATTCGGGGAGAGGTTGCAAAGGGCAAAAGGCTCGTTCTGGAGGTGGGGTACGCCTTGGATTCGAAGGCGGTCAGTTGCCTCTTATAAAGCGGCTGCCAAGAAAGAGGGGGTTCACTAACGTCTTTAAAACCGAATATAATATTATTAATGTGGGCGAGCTTGATATTTTTCCTTCGGGGAGCGAGGTAAACCCAGAGGACTTGTTCAAGGCAGAGCTGATTAAGTCTCTCACCCGTCCCACGAAAATTCTTGGTGATGGTGAGATTCATCGCCCTTTATCAGTTAAGGCTAATAAATTCTCAGGCGCTGCAGAGAGAAAGATTGTCGCTGCAGGGGGGAAGGTAGAGAGGGCTTAAAATGCAGCGTAAGGAAACTCAGCCACGCCTCATCCGGGCAATGATAGATGTGTTTAGCCTGCCTGATTTGAGGCGAAAACTTCTTTTCACCTTGGGTCTCTTGGTGGTTTTCCGTTTTGTGGCTCATGTTCCTTTGCCCGGGGTGGACCTTGATGCCTTGCAGCAACTTTTTGAGCAGAATCAAATTTTAGGCATGCTTGATCTCTTCAGCGGAGGCGCTATGAGGAGGTTTAGCGTGGCTGCCTTAGGTGTTTATCCTTACATCACTGCGTCAATAATAATGCAATTGCTGGTTCCAGTTATTCCTAGACTGCAGAGCATTGCTCGGGAAGGAGAAGCTGGTCAGCGCAAGATCAATCGCATCACCCATTTGATGACAGTGCCTTTGGCAGTTCTGTCAGGCTATGGTCAACTCGCTTTGTTGCATAGTCAAAATGTCGTTGGACAGCTTGAGCCACTAACCATCGTTGTTATAGTGACATCGTTGACCGCTGGCACGGTATTTCTCGTCTGGTTGGGTGAATTAATCACTGAGCGAGGCATTGGCAATGGAATATCAATGATCATTTTTGCTGGTATTGTAGCTAGCTTGCCAGAGATGGTCGGGCGTGGTTTTTTGGCTAAGGAAGACCCTTTAGGCTTGCTTACCTTCATTGTGCTTAGCTTGGCTACTTTGGTATTCATAGTTATATTTATTGAAGCTCACCGCCGCATCCCCGTGCAGTATGCCCGTGGCACTATCCGTGGTGGTCGTATGTATCGACAATCAGGCTCAACTTACATTCCATTACGAGTAAACACAGCCGGGATGATCCCTCTTATCTTTGCCATAGCTCTAATGACGTTTCCAGGGACATTGGCCAGCTATTTTGCTAGTCCGGTGGGGCAAAGCCCTAATTTAGCTAGTAAGATTATGCAAATTTTTAACCCCCAGGCGGCCCTTCCTCTAGGTTTGCTTTATCGAGGCTTGTACTTCGCCTTAGTAATCGGGTTCGCTTTCTTTTATACTATGATTATATTTGAACAAATGAATCTGCCCGGAACTTTGCAGCAGCAGGGTGGCTTTATCCCCGGAGTTCGCCCTGGGAAAGCTACAGCTGATTATTTGAATCGGGTCATAAGGCATCTTACCTTTGGTGGCGCCCTATTTTTAGCTATAGTAGCAATTATGCCTTTCATTGCTAGGGATATTACGGGTGTCACTGTGTTGACGATTCAAAGCACTGCCCTGCTTATAGCTGTTGGCGTTGCTTTAGACACTATGAAGCAACTGGAAGCTCAGTTAACAATGCGCCGCTATGAAGGCTTCCTAAAATAGAGGGGGTAAGATGTATATTGTTATACTGGGTGCTCCAGGAGCAGGTAAGGGAACTCAAGCAGATATCCTTTGCCAGAAGTTGAATTTACCTCATATAGCTTCTGGAGACTTATTTCGGCAAGCATTGGAGAAAAAGACTGAGCTGGGTCTCTTAGCTAAATCTTATATGGAGAAGGGAAAGCTAGGTCCCGATGAAATAACCATCAAAATGATTCTGGAGAGGATTAACTTAGCTGATTGTGTCTCAGGTTGTCTTTTTGATGGTTTCCCGCGAACTTTAGAGCAAGCTGAGGCTTTAGATAAAGCTTTAGCTGAACAGGGGAAAAGTATAGATAAAGCAATATATATAGGAGTGCCCCAAGAGGAGCTTGTAAAACGTCTCAGTGGACGGTGGATTTGCCGAAGTTGCCAAACGCCTTATCATTTGATAACTTCGCCGCCCAGAATAACGGGGAAATGCGATAAATGTGGTGGCGAGTTGTATCAGCGTCCTGATGATAAAGAGGAAACAGTTAAGGAGCGGCTGAGGGTTTTCTTTGTTCAAACTATGCCTGTTGTTGATTATTATAAGAAGCAAAATAAATTAATTGAGGTCAATGGCAACCTAGGAATACAGGATGTAGCTGAGGAAATAATCTCTGTGCTTAAACCTTTTATGCCCACAGGCTGAAGACTCGTGATTGAGATGGTGATTATAAAGTCTCCTGAGGAAATAGCAATCATGCGACAATGCGGCAAGATTTTAGCAGCTATTTTGGATAAATTAAGAATGGAAATAAAACCGGGGATTAAAACTCGGTGGCTAGATATAGTTATGGCTGAAGAATCACAAAAGAGGGGGGTTAGGCCTTCTTTCAAGAATTATCAAGGTTTCCCTGCCAATCTATGTGTTTCTGTTAATGATGAGGTAGTCCATGGCATTCCTGGCGAGCACATATTAAAGGAAGGAGATATTGTCTCCTTGGATGCGGGGGTCATTTATAATGGCTTTCACACAGATGCTGCTATAACGGTTGGTGTAGGTAAGATAAGTAATCAAGCTAAAGAACTCATAGCAGTTGCTGAAGGTGGCTTGAAGGCTGGTATTGCTCAAGCTAACTGTGGCGCACATGTTGAAGACATTTCAGTTGCTGTTCAAGATTACGTTGAATCAAGAGGGCTTTCCGTGGTTAGAGAATATACAGGGCACGGAGTGGGTAAGGAATTACATGAAGAACCGCAGATACCAAACTTTGCCTTTGGCAAAGGGCCTTTACTTCGCAGGGGCATGACTTTAGCTATTGAGCCCATGGTCAATGCTGGGAATTGGCGTACTAGATTGGCTCCCAACCAATGGACAGTGCTAACGGTCGACGAAAGTCTTTCAGCGCACTTTGAACATACTATTGTTATTACTGATGGCAGAGCTGAGATACTTGCTTAAAGAAGAGTATGGCTAAAAAAGAAAAGATAGAGGTTGAGGGCAAAGTAATTGTATGTTTACCTAACACTATGTTTCGTGTTGAATTAGCTAATGGTCACATAGTATTGGCACATATTTCAGGGAGGATGAGGAAGCATTACATTAAGATTCTGCCTGGGGATAGGGTTTTAGTGGAGCTTTCTCCTTATGATTTGAGTCGCGGCAGAGTTACCTATCGGCTTAAGTAATTTCTACTTTTGACAAGGCTACCAGGAAGGTTTATCATAGCAAAGTTTTGTTTTGGTGATTAGAAATGAAGGTAAGTGCTTCGGTTAAGCGTCGCTGTAATAAGTGCAAGATTATTAGAAGGAAAGGTGTTGTTAGAGTCATCTGTGAGAATCCAAGGCATAAACAGAGGCAAGGTTAATTCCACCCCAGGAAATACTGTGCATTTTCTTGGGTGTGGTGAGGGAAATAGATAATGGCGCGTATTGCTGGTGTAGATCTTCCCAAAGATAAGCCGATTAAAGTAGCTTTGCAATACATTTATGGTATTGGCCCGACATCGAGTCAGCGGATTTTAGCTACTGTTGGAGTTGACCCCAGCATCAGGGTTAAAGATCTTGCTGAGGAACAGGTTGGCCAACTGCACAATGTTATTGGCAAGCAGTATAAGGTAGAAGGTGATCTCAGGAGAGAGGTTCAGTTTAATATAAAGCGACTGATTGACATTGGTTGTACACGAGGGATGAGGCATCGCGTGAATTTACCAGTTCATGGGCAGAGGACGCGCACTAATGCTCGTACTAAGAGAGGGGCAAGGAAAACAGTGGCTGGCAGAGGTCAAAGGCGTGGCGTAGCCAAGAAGTAAGGAGGTCATGTTTAATAAATGCCAAAGAAGAAAGGAGTTAGAAAAGGAAGGAAGATACGCAGGGGGGTTAGCGAAGGTAGGGCTTATATTCAATCTACCTTTAATAATACTATTGTTACTATTACTGATATGGAAGGCAATGTTATAGCCTGGGGAAGTTCAGGCGCTGCTGGATTTAAGGGTTCTAGGAAAGGTACCCCTTACGCCGCTCAATTAGCTGCTCGAGAGGTAGCGCGGCAAGCAGCAAGTGGTGGTTTACGTCAAGTCGAAGTTTATGTTAAAGGTCCTGGAAGTGGGCGTGAGGCAGCTATCCGTACATTGCAGGCTGGCGGCCTTACTGTTACCAGTATCAGAGATGTGACTCCTATTCCTCATAATGGCTGTCGTCCTCGCGGGAGAAGAAGAGTGTAACATGGCAAGGTACACAGGACCTGCTTGTCGCCTATGCCGTTATCTTGGCGAGAAGCTGATGCTTAAAGGAGAGAGATGCTCTACGCCTAAATGTTCTTTGGAGAGGAGGAATATTCACCAAAGGCCACGTTCCTTGACACGGCGGCGTAGAATTTCACTTCGTGGACTTCAATTGCGGGAGAAGCAGAAAGTTCGCTTTAGCTACGGGATTCTGGAGCGGCAATTTCGCCGCTTTTTCACTGAGGCAATGAAGATCCCCGGCGTCGGTGGGGAAAACCTGTTGATATTGCTGGAGAGGCGATTAGATAACGTGGTTTACTGTTTAGGTTTTGCTGACTCACGTGCCCAGGCCAGGCAAATAGTGGGGCATGGTCATATCTTGGTTAATGAGCGTAGAGTAAATATACCCTCCTGCCTGGTAAAATCGGGAGACGTTATTAAGTGGCAAGAAACTAGCAAAAGGACTGAATACTATCAAGGGTTAGTGGAGAAAATTAAAAGGAAAGCTACCCCTGGCTGGCTAAGTTTAGATGAAGAAGGAATGACGGGCAGAGTTCTAGCTTTGCCCGGTAAAGGTGACATTGATCCTAAATTTGATGCGAAAACCATCGTTGAGTATTACGCAAGATGAAATGGAGGGGGTTTTTTACTTTTGGAGCTATCTATACCAAGTGTAAAGTGTGTTGAAAGCGCTGGTAATTATGGGCGTTTTCTTGCTGAACCTTTAGAGGTGGGGTTTGGTGTTACCTTAAGTAATGCCCTGCGTCGCGTACTCCTCAGTTCTCTGCCTGGCGCTGCTGTAACATGGGTCAAGATTGAGGGAATCCAGCATGAATTTTCTACTATCCCTTACGTCAAGGAGGATGTCATTGAATTCCTACTGAATGTTAGGAATCTAAGGCTTCGACCTTTTTCCTATCAGCCAGGCAAGTTGATTCTGGAGGTAGAAGGTGAGGGCAAAGTTTGCGCTGCTGATATTAAACAAACGGCAGACTTTCAAATTGCTAATCCTGAGCTTTACTTAGCTACCTTGGATTCTGCTCAAGCTAAACTTTATGCTGAGTTCAATGTAGAGTTAGGGAGGGGTTACGAGAGTGCTAAGTGGGCCGATGGCTTGCCTGTGGGGGCACTGCCAGTAGACGCTATCTTCTCCCCGGTACGCAAAGTAAATTTCTCGCTAGAGTCTATCAAACCTGGAGAAGAAAGAAGCCCGGAAAAGCTGATCTTAGAGGTCTGGACTGATGGCACCATTCGTCCCTGGGAAGCGGTTAGTCAAAGTGCCGGTATTTTAATTAATCAACTCGCCTCTTTTAAGGAACTTGAGATTCTAGCAGAGCAGGCAGAGTTAGTCAGCAGTGTGCTAATTTCACCTGACCAATATAATACCACCTTGGAAGAGCTAGGTTTATCAACTCGCATTTACAATAGTTTAAGAAAGGGTGGCATTTTGAATTTGGGGCAACTTGTAGAAAAGACTAGGGAAGGTTTGCCACCGTTACCCGGCTTTGGGGAAAAGTCTCGAAAAGAGGTGGAGGAACTAATGGCAAAATTAGGTTTTCCTATTGGTTTTAAGACGAAGGAGCGTAAGAAGTGAGGCATCGGCTAGCTCAACGGAAATTAGGTAGACCTACCCATCACCGCTGGGCGCTATACCGAAATCAGGTAACCGCTCTTTTGGCTCATGAGAGGATTATCACTACTGAAGCTAAAGCCAGGGAAATTCAGAGCTTAGCTGAAAAGGTGATTACCTTGGGAAAAGATGGTAGCCTTGCTTCAAGGCGGCGAGCTTTAGCTTTTATTACTGGTGAGAAGGTGGTTAAAAAGCTCTTTGACGAGATTGCCCCGGAGTATTATGATCGAGCAGGAGGCTATACACGATTGGTGAAGTTAGGACCTCGTCGTGGTGATAATGCACCTATGGCCCAAATTGAACTGGTTAAGCGGTGAGATCTGCTCAAGTTGTTTTAGTCGTAGAGTATGATGGCACACGGTATCACGGCTTTCAATGGCAAGCTGGCTTACCTACTATTCAGGCTGAGTTGGAGCAGGCCATAAAAAAGCTTTGTGGACAAAGCAGCAGAGTCGCGGCAGCTAGTAGGACTGATGCTGGTGTACATGCTAAAGGTCAAGTGGTAAGTTTTTGGGCCAAGTCTACATTGAGTACGATGACGCTGGTTAAAGCACTAAATTATTACTTACCCGGTGATATCGCCGTCAAAGAAGCTTACAGGGTGAGCAGTGATTTTAATGTTAGGCGTGATGCCTTAAGCCGGGAATATTGTTATTATATCTTAAATAGTACGACTAGGTCGCCATTCAGCAAAATGTTTGCTCTATTTATGCCCCGAATGCTAGATATTGAAGCGATGAGCAAGGCATGCCAGCTTATGCAAGGCGAGCATGATTTTATCTCCTTTGCCACTTCTTTAGATGCCATAAGAAATACGGTGCGCAATGTTTACGAGGCGAAGATTAACAAAAGGGAAGATTTCGTTATTTTTCATATAGAAGCTAATTCCTTTTTGCCTCATCAGGTGCGCAATACAGTGGGGCTCTTGATCAGGTTAGGTCTAGGCAAAATAGGCGTTGGGGATTTCTATGATATTATGGAGGCAAAGAGCTTGGGTTTAGCCAGTCCGACAGCTCCTGCTCGTGGTTTATGGCTTACCAAGGTCAATTACTCTGAACTTCTTGGAGGCGAAGGTGAAAACTTATAGCCCTAAGGCTAAGGATATTAAGCGAGAATGGCAGGTAGTCGATGCCTCGGGGAAAGCCTTGGGCAGGTTGGCATCTCAGGTAGCCAGCTTGCTTGTGGGTAAACATAAGCCAATTTATGCTCCCCATCTTGATACTGGTGACTATGTTGTGGTGCTTAATGCTGCTAAAATAAAGGTGTCTGGGAAGAAAGCTGAGCAGAAGATTTACTATAGACATACTGGATATCCTGGGGGGTTAAAGAGCCCAACTTTTAAAGAAGTGTTTAGTAGTCATCCTACTCGTGTTGTTGAACTTGCTGTCAAGGGCATGTTACCCCATAATAATTTAGGCAGAGCTATGTTTAGGAAACTTAAAGTTTATCCTGGGAGTGAACACCCTCATCATGCCCAGGTCGTAGAAAGGAAGGGTGATAAGCTATGAGCGCTGAAAAATATATCTGGGCAACAGGCAAGCGCAAGTGTGCTATAGCGCAAGTCAGGCTTTTTCCGGGGGATGGAGGGATAATGATTGATGATAGACGCTATGAAGAGGTTTTCCCTCGTCTTGAACATCGTCGTATGATCGAATCTCCTTTCTCAGCCACTGATACCATGGGCAAATTTCGTGTTACGGTAAAGGTGAAGGGTGGGGGAGTGAATGGCCAAGCAGGAGCTATTCGTCATGGTATTGCCCGAGCTCTGGCCAAGGAAAATGAGCTATTTAAACCCATGTTACGCAAAGAAGGCTTGCTTACCCGAGATGCAAGGATTAAAGAGCGCAAGAAATATGGCCTTAAACGGGCTCGCAAGGCACCGCAATTTACCAAACGCTGAATTCAGATTCTCATTGGCAGCTCACCTTAATTTGTGTCGAAACACGTGTATGTGCGTTACAGGTTGCTTTGGATTTACTAGCCGATGGTTATGAAGTTAGCTTGGTAAGAGATGCTGTCTGTTCCCGTCATAAATCGGATTTGGGGGTGGGGCTAAAAATGGTTGAGCAAGCTGGCAGAGTGGTAATTAGCACTGAAGCCATAATCTCCCAACTGCTTAAACGAGCGGATACCGCTGAATTTAAATTCATGCCCCCTTTGGTGAAGCAGAGGCAAGCTTTCATCTTACTCTGATTTGAATCAGGATATCTCCGTGTTGGCCGTCGGTTATACGACAGGCATTAGTTAATCTAACCACGCTGCCCGTTTTTACTCCCGGAGGGATCTTCACTTCCAGTCTTTTCTCTTTTCTTCTCAGTAATTTTACTGTCCCCTGGGAAGCCTCTATCGGTGTAATTAGAAGTTCGTAGTGGATGTCTTGGCGTTGGGCTCTCTGAGTTTGGCCAAATATCTCATCCAGATTAATCCTTTTCCCTGGCCGGGCTTCAAACTTTACTCCTCCTGGCCTAGCGAAATTTTTAAAGGAGAACGAAACCCCCTTGTCCCTTAAGAAATCGTCAAATATGTTATCCAGGAAATCAAATCCAAGACCAGCTCCGCCAAAGTCTTTCATCATATCCTCGAAAGTTGTCCTGGTAAAGGGGCTTCCAAAAATGTCACCAACGTTGCCCACTGTGCCGAATTGGTCGTATTGCCTTCTTTTTTGAGGTTCTCCGAGGACTGCGTAGGCTTCGTTTATCTCCTTGAACTTTTCATTAGCCCATTTTTCTCTTCCCGGGTTGCGGTCTGGATGGTATTGCATGGCCAGTTTTCTGTAGGCTTTTTTAATGTCCTCCTCCGAGGCATTTCTTGGTACTCCTAAAATTTGATAATAATCTTTGGCCATTCTTATCCCTAATTTGCCACATTTGATAAACTTTTGTGGGGGTCTGCTTATCTCATTCAGCAAATTCAAACTATCAGGTGTACACTAAGCTTATAACCTCAGTAAGAAGTTATGTTTCTTCTTCAGTTATTCTTTTATCTTTAGTGCGGTGTTTACCTGACCACAAACCCTTGAAGAAACTTCGGTTCAGTAGGTGTCGGTTATCCGCTACATCCAAGAGGTCTCTGGATATACTTCTTTCAAAATAGGCTACCTCGACATGCTTGCCCATGTTCTTCACAGCTTGAAGAGCATAAGCGAAATCAGAATCCCCGCTCACCAGCACTGCCACATCGTAGAGATCTCTCCAGGCGAAATGCAGCATATCTGTAGCTAACATGACATCTATACCTTTTTCAATAGGCCCTCCTTGTGCCATTTTGGTGCTTCCTAGTCGAACCTCCAGATATGGCGTCTTACGAAGTATATCAAGGAACTCCTGTTGTTCGCGATGAGCATCGGGCCAGCGGATTGGATCCTGCAGGATATTGTAGTAATATGTTCGGAATAAGTGTCTCGAACCAGCGAGCTTACTGGCAAACTCTGCAAAGTTGAGGTTATGGCGCTTAAAATTGGCTTGCAGAGCGTGATACAAATTGCTCCCATCTATGAAGATTGCAACTCTATCTTCCATGACCTCCTCCTTGAGATGAGCTAACGGCTTTTAACGTTCTCTATACAGCCTCTGAGACTCATTATACACTAGTGAGTCTTCCAATTTCACCTTTCCCAAGTAATAAATTGCTTTATCAATGTTAGTGCTTTAAAAAATGTGCAATGGTTCTGGCTGGGGAGCTTCACCTACTTCTAAAGGAGATAATTGCGATAGTGAAGTAATTTGCGCTTAAGATATTTTATAGCACGGTAGGACTGAACTGCTATGATGGCCATAGTAAATCGGGGCACCAATAACCAGAAAACATTCAATCCTAATACAGCGAGAAGGGCAGGGTCTTCCACCATGGAATGATTGATACCAATGGAAATATGAAGATGCTCCAGTTCTTCCTTTGGCAAGTCTCCTTCTTTAGCCTCTTCGAGAATAACAGCTCCGCTGTAAATTAGGCCAAACATGACGGCAGATACCCACATCACTGCTGTTTGGTCTGAAAGCCCAAGAATTCTCAGTAAAGGCTTGGAAAATTTGACTAAGTGTTCTGTCCATCCCAGAGATCTTGAGGACTCTAACGCAATCATAACAATCATGACTATCACAAAAATTTTGATGGACAAACCTACCATACCAGTAGTCCAGACTTTCAAAACCTCGAAAAACGGAGTACGAAGCATAAGATTGGCTGGTACGACAACGTCTTGGCTGGTATCACCAAGAAATTGGGAAACAACGAGTACAGTTAAAATAGCTGCAGTAATACGAATCAGAATTATGTTAATAACGTTAATGCCACATTTGTGCTGAAAGATTCCTTCCATAATAAGAGAGTGAGCAACCAGGTTAAATATGACAATCAATGTCATCTGCTCTATAGTAAAAGGAACAACTGTTATGATAGCGATAACCGCATAGGGGCCTATCAATATGCCGGTAATGATTGGTAACGCTGCTTCGGCAGGCAGATTGATCAGGCTCATTAAGGGGTTTAATAAGAAATCTAGTTGATTCAGCCAACCAGTCCACTGAAGAAGAGCTACCACAAAAGAAACAGGGATAATAATCTTGCATATCCAGACAAAACTGCTCCACCCCTTTTTAACTCCGGTGGAAAAACCACCCTTTAATTGAGTCCGAGAATTAGCCACCTTAATTTTTTCGCCTTACTTCTTTATCTTTTCACAGACCCACCCTGACCAAAAAAATCACGAACGTTGTAATTACATTCTGCATACACGTGCTTTGGAACTACCGCACTCTGTTAGTGGAAACATCCAGGTAAAAGCGCCTTCACCTCCTGAACGGTAAGCTCGCGCGTCTGCCCTTCTTTGAGCTTACCTAGACTGAGACCTCCTACTCGAACTCGCTTCAGGGCAAGCACATGGTGATCGAGCTTCTCAAACATACGGCGCACTTGCCGTTTTCTACCCTCGTGCATTGTTATGCTGTAATTAAAAGGAGGGGGTGTTTTTACCTCCTTTATCCTAGTGGGGTGAGTCATGCCATCATCAAGCTGAAGACCTTTCTCAATTTCCTCCTTCTCGCTGGGCTGTAATTTGTCTTTGATGAATATCAAGTATTCCTTATCATGCTGGAACTTGGGATGAGTAAGCTGGTAAGTCAGCCCTCCATCGTTGGTTAAAAGCAGTAAACCCGTGCTATCCTTATCCAGCCGTCCCACTGGATATAGTCTTAGCCCACGATATTTTTTAGGCAGAATGTCTATGACTGTTTTGCGGCCCCTGGTATCTTTTGTGGTTGAGAGAACACCAGCAGGCTTATTGAGCATCAGGTAGACCGTGGGTTCGGGCCTCAAATTAACTAATTCCCCATCTACCATAACGGTATCTGTTTCCACATCTACAGGGTGTGAAAAATCCTCTATTGCCTCACCGTTTACCCGCACTCTGCCTTGCCGTATGATATCGGCCAGTCGTCGCCGAGAACCCAACCCAGCTTCTACCAATAACTTGAGCAATGGTCTTGATTCCATACACATCTTCTTTACTCTGCGAGTATCAAGTCCACCCAGCTTCTGTAGGCGTTCCACGCGAAACTCAGATGAAGACCGTCTCTCTTAGCGGTTGCTATAACCTTTCTCAGGGCAAATGGCTTCCAGAGGACACATGGTGGGGAAGGGGGGACTCGAACCCCCACGCCTTACAGCACATGATCCTAAGTCATGCTCGTCTGCCAATTCCGACACTCCCCCAGATAGGAACCACGTAATACAATACCATTTTATAATACTTGCCTCAAACTATCAGGGCTCAAACGCAATCCTCATATAAGAGGACCTTTGTCTTTAATCTTCACAGGGAAAACTTGGATGTTGAGCATATTATGGAATTAGGTAGCTGGGATAGGTTGAACATGGTGCTGAAATATACTGGGCTGGTGAAGTTTGAGGCCTTATCGCAGGCTAGGCAAATTCAACCCTCTATTGCCTTTGGTAATTCAGATAAGATATGGTCAACTTTGCTTATTATCGTGGATAACCTTTGCCGATAATCATCATACGTTTCGATAATGTCTTCAATAGTCTGTTCATTGCTTATGTCAGAGCCGTGGGGTTGTTTAGCCCATTCAATAGAGTTTTTCTGCCAAGTCGAACTGGAAGCCCGCTGCTCTATTAATAGGGATTGGGCCTCCTCAAGTTCTTCAGCTACTTCGTTCTTGTCAAGAGGTCTTGACTCAACTTCGTTAGGGAGCTTTCCCTTGTCCAGTAATGAACTGGCATTCTCAAGATGTCTTTTTGCTTGGTAAACATTGTCGGCTGGTATTCTTGAGAGCATATAATAGTTTCCACCCCTACCAAAGTGCAATTCGTGTATCCATACCTTCTCGGCTTCAGGCTCATCTTCAGGCTGGAAGTGTTTAATTGGGTACTTCTTAAGAAAAGCCGATAAATCCTGCCGCAGTATTTCAGCTCTTAGCTCCCAAGCTAAGGGACTGACATATATTGGGCGTTCTTTGGACTCTTCTATCTCCTCTGTCTCTGGAGGTTGTTCGATAGCGGTGGGTGGCTGAGAGCAAGCGACAAGCGAGCTGGTTAATAAAAGAATTAACCCTGAGAGTAAAGGCGCCAAATAATTCCGTCTCTTCACCATCACCTCTCCTGTTGAAGTTTCCTTTCATTATTATGAATCTAAGCAAGTTAAAATACAAGATGCCATAGAAGGAGGATACTTTAACATTTTGGTCGGTCGCGGTTGAAAGTGAGCTAATTTTTACGTCAAAGAGGGCTCTTAATGGAAAACGTAGACGAGGAACTGATGAAGGGAAAAGGTCAAGCCTTTAAGGTGGGATGTCTGAAGGAGCACAGAATCATCACATCTTTTGGTGACATCAGAGCAAAGCGAAGGCTATAATTTTGTAGCTGGCTAACAACGTAACCTATGGACTTGGCATCGAGTAGCAGTTTCTCATCCTGTTCAAAGACATCCCGATACTCCCTCTTAACCGCCTCAAATAGTTCTTTTATTCTTTCCGCCACCCTTTCCGTCTAATTCTTCTGCACAGCCTTAAATTTCAGGTCTGTGTAGTTGTGAAACTCGTCGTAGATTTTGCAGAATATTAGACGTGTCATTTCTCCCCCAAATGGAAAAATCATCTAATTACAATAGCATTTTATCAGATTTGCCTCAAACCATTAGAACTCAAATGCAATCCCCTCGCCTTTAGGAGAACCTTTGCCTCTAACCTCCAGCGTGCTGATTTGGGTATTGAACACATTACGAGGCCTGGTGGATAGGAAAGCTTGGACATGGTTCCCAATACACAGCGGCTGTCAAATCTGAAGATAGCTTTAGCTCGTCGAGCAAGATAAGCCCATACCATTAGAAAGTTCATTTTGGGAGTATCAACTGTCATATCTTCTTTCGTGGAGAGATAGTATAATTCTTGCCAAAATAGCGCGTGAACTCAAAGATAGACTTGGCCCTTTAGCAGAGCTTGTAATGGCTGGCCTTTGGTAAGTCTAACCCTGAAGATGGAAATTAAAGGAGTTGTTAAAGAAGAGATACCTGAAGTTAAAAAGCAGAGGCGGTATAAGTTAAAGGGAGGAGCGAAAATGGAATTGAAGGAAGCTATCGAGAAGAGGCAAAGTATTCGGGCCTATGAGGATAAATCGGTACCGGAAGAAAAGTTAAAAAATGTCCTTGAGGCAGCTCGTTTAGCCCCCTCAGCCAAGAATAGACAGCCCATTAAATTTGTAGTAGTAAAAGAAAGCAAACGACGTCGGGAATTAGCCCAGGCAGCAAATGGCCAAACTTTTGTTGGTGAAGCACCCATAATTATTGCTGCTGTAGCTACCGAACCAGAATATACTATGGGTTGCGGAATTCCGAGCTATCCTGTAGATGTGGCTATAGCTGTGGACCATATGACCCTGGCTGCCGTAGATGAAGGGTTGGGAACTTGTTGGATTGGTGCTTTTTCTCAGGAGAGGGTGAGAGAAATTCTTAAAATCCCACACAAATATCGAGTGGTTGCTCTTCTTCCTCTAGGTTTTCCCAGGAGAGAGAAAGAGAGGAAAATACGCAAATCTCTCGAAGAAATAGTCTGTTATGAAACATTTACAGATTAGCAACTTTCGAGAAGGGATTTAGCTCTTTAAACCACGTTGAAAGGATTCGGATTTTGGGCGCATAATGAGACGGCGGTGGTTGGGAGAGCCTTGATATGGTGGTGAGATATACGAGGTCGGTTAAGTTTGAGGCTTTATCGGAGGCTCAGCGTCAACTAATCGCTACTGCTAAAGTGTTTGTGCTGACTAAGCGGTTCGTGTGTCTCGTGAATAGTTTCCCCCGTTCTTGCGTCTTTGACAACTTCATCGTACATATCTCTCTCTTTATCAATGATTCTTAGTTTCTCAACACCTTCTGATAGCTTAGGGTTTCTACTTGGGAACCAATCGTTAATGACCTCCGCAATAAACTTTCTAAAGCCTTTTCGCTTATGTCTTACTTTGCAGCCTTCTCTGACAATAATGGTTTCTGACAGCTCCTCTTCATACAACACGTTAGTGCATCCACACGCTGGACAGGGGCGTTGATGCGGCTCCAATTTCGTGCCACAATTCTTGCAGAAAACTCCTTGTGAACTCATCTTGCACTCATAATTACTAATCAGCCACAACATACATCCTAATCGTAATTATAGCGCTTGCAGAGGCACTATTCGCTTATGCTGCTAGTTACCTAACTATTAGGAACGCTGGTAGTGGTAGTATAAGCACTAGTGTTGGTAGTGTTCGATAAGAAGAAGCCTGCTAGCATTACTAGATGTATTATATGCGTTCGACAGCCTGGCAAAATCACCGGGCAGAATATATTTTCCAGGAACGCATAAAACCATCCTGTATCTGCTTAAAGGCGAAAAGGCTATAATTATGGGCGTGGAATTATGGAATCGCCAAAGAAGCTAGCT